>Ga0210040_10004891_pt1 | contig 17256 bp, 16 predicted proteins | sample CryGeyCG12114_NA_FD_185462 | JGI IMG/M metagenome (GOLD analysis project Ga0210040, IMG submission 185462) | Groundwater microbial communities from aquifer - Crystal Geyser CG19_WC_8/21/14_NA (SPAdes) (version 2) | ecosystem: Environmental > Aquatic > Deep subsurface > Groundwater | place: USA... | reverse complement strand
CGACAACGGCGTCGCTGGTGCTCAACCAGCGCGGCAACTTCCCGCCGGCGACCCGGCAACGGGTGCACGAGATCGCCGAGCAGCTGCGCTACTCGCCCAACGTGCGGGCGCTCAAGCTGCGCGACAGCCGATCACGCTCCATCGCACTGGTCACCGCCCTGCCGCCCGCGCTGCTGCACGACCGGAGCCGGCTGTCCTTCTTCCTGGACCTGGCGCTGACGACGGCACTGGAGGCACTGGACCGTGACCACGCGCTGACCCTGGTGCCGCCGATGACCGACCTGTCGCTGCTGGACGCACTGGACGTGGACGGCGCGGTGGTGGTCGATCCGGCGCCGAGCGACCCGATCGTGGCAGCGCTGCGCAGGCGGCACCTGCCGGTGGTGACCATCGGCGCGACCGAGGACGTCGACGCGGTCTCGATGATCGACCGCGGCCTGTCCGGCGTGGAGTCCCTGGTCGACCACCTGCGCGAGCAGGGCGCGGAACACGTGATGCTGGTGGAGACCGAGGTCCGCACGGCCCTGTTCCAGCGACTGCCGACCTACCTCGCCGAGCGGGCCGAGCGGGAGGGTTTCCGGTTCAGCCGGGCGCGCCTCCCGCTCGACTGCAGCGAGGCGGCGCTCGCCGAGACCTTCCAGGGTCTGCTCGTCGGGGACGACGCCCCCGACGCGGTCTACTCGCCCTTCGACTTCCTCGCCGCCCAGGCCATGACGACCGCCCTCGCGGCCGGCGTCGACGTCCCCGGCCGGACGATGTTCGCCACCAACTTCGACGCCCCACGACTGCGCCACCTGCAGCCGGGACTGACCGCGATGGACCTGCACCTGGCCGAGCACGCCCGACTCGCCGTCGACCTGGTGCTCCGCCACCTGGAGGGCGAGGCGGTGCCCGCGGTGGTCCCCGCCCCGACGCCGGACCTCATCGTGCGGGAGAGCACCCGGCGACACTGACGGCGCCCCGGCCGACCCCGGACGCGACGACGGCGGCGCTCGATCCGGTGTGGATCGGGCGCCGCCGTCGGGATGCGGTGGCGGTGGGATTTGAACCCACGGAGGCTGTGAACCTCACACGCTTTCGAGGCGTGCTCCTTCGGCCGCTCGGACACGCCACCGCCGAAGAGACTACAGGCCCCGCTGCGCGCGGAAGAACGCCCTCAGCAGCGCGCCGGACTCCTCCGCCCGCACGCCGGCCACCACCTCGGGCCGGTGGTTGAGCCGCCGGTCCCGGACGACGTCCCAGAGCGAGCCCGCGGCCCCGGCCTTCGGGTCGTCGGCGCCGTAGACGACCCGGGCGACCCGGGACAGCACGCTGGCGCCGGCGCACATGGTGCAGGGCTCCAGGGTGACCACCAGCGTCGCGCCGGTCAGCCGCCAGCCGTCGCCGTGCACCCGGGCCGCCGCCCGGAGCGCCAGCACCTCCGCGTGCGCGGTCGGGTCGCCCCGCTTCTCCCGCTCGTTGGCCGCCTCGGCCAGCACCGCACCGTCGGCGCCCAGGACGAGGGCGCCGATCGGCGTGTCGCCCCACTCCTGCGCCGCGGCGGCGAGTTGCAGCGCCCGCAGCATGGCCTCGTCGTCGGTCACCGGGTGTTCCCGGCGACGCTCGTGCTCTGCTGACGCGAGGGCAGCAGAGCACGAGCGCGCCCGGACGAGGTCATGCCAGGTCCAGCCCGGTCAGCGCGGACAGCTCGGCCAGCGCGGCCGCGGGCTCGACGACCTTGATCGTGTGCATGCCCAGGGCGCGGGCCGGCTTGAGGTTGATGCCCAGGTCGTCGAGGTAGGCACAGTCGGCCGGGGCGATCTCCCGGCCGACCGCCTCGGACAGCCGCCGCAGCGCCAGGGGGTAGATCGCCGGCTCCGGCTTCCGCACGCCCTCCACCGAGGACTCCACGACCGCGTCGAACAGCGTCAGCAGCTCGCCCAGCCGGCCGGTGCGGTCCATCGGCGCGACGTTGTTGCTCAGCAGGCCCAGCGGCAGCCCGGCGTCCCGGAGCCGGCCGACCGCGGCGACCATGGCCGGGCGCAGGTCCCCGTGCAGCGCGGCGAGCACCCGGCCGGCGTCCACGGTGAACCCGGCGGCGGCCGCCTCGGCCTCGAAGGCGGCGCGGAAGCCCCCCTCGTCCAGCTCGCGCCGCTCGTAGCGGGCCCAGGCGTTGGTGTCCGGGTCGGTGCTGTTGAGCCGGCGGATCAGCCCGTCGGGCAGCGCCGCCGCCGCCTCGTAGGCGGCGAAGGCGGTCATCGGGCTCTCGGTGAGAACGCCGCCCAGGTCGAAGACGACCGCGGTCACGATGGCCCGGGGGCCGCCGTCGCGACCAGCCGTTCCGCTGCTCATGCCGCCGCCACCGCGCGCAGCTCGGCGGCGAAACCCAGGCGCTCGGCGATCCGGACGACCATCTCGTCGGCCCACAGCTCGTCGGAGTCCAGCAGCCTGGTCAGCTCCTCGGCGGGCAGCCCGGCATCGGAGAACACGTCCAGGTCACCGCCGGGGAAGCCCTGCTCGTCGTCGTCGTAGGAGTCGATCGTGGTGCCGCCCTCCACCGCGATCCCGTAGCGCTCGACCACCTCGGCGGCCAGCACCCACTCCTGGAACGTCGCGTCGGAGATGAGCGCACGCACCATGCCGCCGGGCCCGTGCCGCAGCACCACGAAGTACAGCCGGCTGTCCACCACGACGACGAAGGGCCCCGGCCACCCCGCGGTCCCGGGCTCCCCCAGTGCCCGCTCCAGCACTGGCAGCTCGTCGTCGGCGTCGGCGGCCAGCAGCTCGCACTGCCAGCGCCCGTCGGTCCGGCTCACCCGCACGGCGAAGCTCTGCCGCAGCGGGGGGCCGTCGAGCGCAGTGCCGTCGTCCGGCGGAGGCGTCATAGCCTCTGATCATGGCCGACGACCCGGACGACGACAGCAGCCCCGTCGACCCGGCGCTGTTCCGGGCACTGGCCGCCGATCCGCTCGCCGCCCACCTCGGCATCGCGCTGGAGGAGGTCCGGCCCGGCTACGCGCGGGCGACGATGACCGTCGGACCCCAGCTGCTCAACGCCGTCGGCACGGCCCACGGCGGCGCCACGATGGCCCTGCTGGACGTCGTGCACGGGGCGGTCAGCAACAGCCACGGCACGGTGGCGGTCGCCCAGGACGTGCACACCGAGTTCCTCTCCGCGGGGCGGCCCGGCGACCGGCTGGTCGCCGAGGGCGTCGAGGTGCACCGCACCAGCCGGACGGCGGTCTACCGGATCGACGCGACCACCACCGACGGACGACGGGTGGCCACCGCGCTGGCCCGGGTCTTCCGGCTCGGGACCCCCTGGGAGACCACCTCGCCGGAGGGGCCGGCGTGACCGGGTTCCCGGTGCCGACGATGCCGGCCCCGCCGGTGTCCGTGGTCGGGCTCGGCCAGCTCGGCGGGTCGCTGGCCGCGGCGCTGGCCGGGGCCGGCCGGCCGGTGTCCGGCTGGGACGTCGACCCCGCGGCGCGCGCCACCGCAGAGGACGCCGGCGTGCGGATCAGCCAGGAGCTGACCGGGGTGGTGGTGCTCGCCGTGCCGCTGCCGGTGCTGGGCAGCGCGCTGGACGGGCTGCGGATCGACCCGGGCGCCACGGTCACCGACGTCGGCTCGGTCAAGGTGCCGGTGCTCGCCGAGCTGGGCGCGGCGCACGGCGACCGCTTCGTCGGCGGCCACCCGATGTGCGGCACGGAGCGCTCCGGTCACACCGCGGTCGACCCGACGCTGTTCACCGGCGCCCGCTGGGCGCTGTGCCTGGAGCCCGACACCGACCTGCGGCGCTGGCTGCGGGTCGCCGAGATCGCCCTGGCCGTGGGGGCGGAGGTGGTGCCGGTGACCGCAGCCGAGCACGACGACGCGGTCGCCGCGATCAGCGCCGTGCCGCACCTGCTGGCCGCCGCGCTGGCCGCCGCGGCCGGTCAGGCCGGGCCGCTCGCGCTGTCGCTGGCCGCCGGCAGCTTCCGCGACGGCACCCGGGTGATCGGCAGCGACCCGGCGTTCGTCACCGCCCTGGTGGAGGGCAACGCCGGGCCGACCCGGGCCGCGCTGGACCGGGTGCTGACCCAGCTGGCGCGGCCGGTGCCGGAGCTGGTCGCCGACGGGCACGCCGTCCGAGCGGCCGCCGGCGGACGGCGACCGGTGCGGGTACCGCTGGACCGTGCCGCGCTGCTGGCGCTGGGCCGCGCGGGCGGCGCGGTGACCCGGCGGCTGGCCGCCTTCGTCGAGGGCTGGGTGCCCGAACCGTCCTGACCGTCCACGCGTGGGACCGGCCACGAGCGGGCAAGGAAGATCACGACGCACGAGGAGCACGACGCACGAGGAGAGGGAGACATGGCTGACGACGGCGACAAGGACATCCGCGCCAAGATCGAGGCGCTGGTGGAGGAAGAGCGCGCGATCCGCGAGGGCAGCGAGCACACCGACGAGACGCGCGCCCGGCTCCGCCAGATCGAGGAGGACCGGGACCAGCTCTGGGACCTCATCCGGCAGCGCGACGCCAAGCGCCAGTACGGGGAGGACCCGGCCGAGGCCGAGCCGCGCCCCGAGCCGCAGGTGGAGAGCTACCTCCAGTAGGGCCCCGTCCGGAGGCTCACCCCGAGCCGGCCGCAGGGGCGGGGCCTCCTGCCGCTACGGAGTGCGCGCCGGCCGCCGGTGATCGGCTCCCAGCAGGGCGAGCTGCCACAGCAGCCGGGCCCGGGGGTCGGCCACCGAGCGGCCGGTGACCTGCTCGATCCGGCGCAGCCGGTGCATCACGGTGTTCCGGTGGCAGTACAGCTGGTCGGCGGCCCGGGTCGGTGACCCGTCGGCGTCCAGGAACGCCGTCAGGGTGCTCAGCAGGACCTCGCGTTCCTCCGTCGGCAGGTCCAGCACCCGGCCCAGCGACTGCTCCACCAGCCGCCGGGTGATCTCCGGGGAGCTGCTGAGCAGCGCCTCGGGCAGCCGGTCGTCGATGGAGACCACCCGGGCGTGCCCGTGCGGCAGGGTCCGGGCCGCGGTGTCGGCCAGCCGCCAGGCCGAGCCCACCGACGCCGCGCCCTCCACGACGGCGGACACCCCGACCGGCCCCGCCGCCAGCTCGCCGAGCCAGCCCAGCACGTCCGGGAGCCGGCGGGCACCCAGCGCCACCACACCCACCTGCGCCCCGCTCCGCCAGCCCCACACCGACCGCACCCCGCGCTTGAGCAACTGCGACCCGGGGTCGGAGAGGGTGGGCGCACCGGCGTCGTCCGGCGGCGCCACCGCGCACACCAGCCGGCCGTCCAGCGGCAGGGCGAGCAGCTCCGAGGCGGTCCGCACGAACACCGGGTCGCCGCCGCGGCCGCCGAGCAGCCCGTCGAGGACCTGCTGGCGGGCCTGGTCGTCGATCCCGGCCAGCCGCCGCTCCTCGGTGCGGTAGGCCTCGGCCAGCGCGGCGCACTGCACGTCGTTGACGTGCCACACCGAGCCGGCCACCTCCAGCAGGACGTCGCTGTCGCCGGGTGCCTCGGCCGCCCGGGCAGCCGCCCGCAACGCCTCCCAGGTGACCTGCCCACCGAGGCGGTAGGCGCGCAGCACGGTCTCCAGGGGCACGCCCTGCGCGGCCCGCCGGCGGCCCACCTCACGGGCCGCGGCCAGCGCCGCCCGGCCGCCGCCGTCGGCGTCCCCCATCAGCGTGCGCACCCCGCGTTCCAGGTTCGCCCGGCCGGACTCGAACAGCTCGGCCAGCACGACCGGCCCCTGCTCGGCGTAGGCGCCCTCGCTGCGCTCCAGGATGCTGACCATCCTGGAGGTCATCTCGTCGAGCTGGTCCAACAGCGGCGGGGCCAGCTCGGCCAGCCGCTCGGACACCTCGGGACGGAACGGTTGCACCTCGCCACCTCTCTGTGACACACGGCACATCGCACAACTGATCCGGGGGATCGCTGTGCTGCCCGCCCATTGTGACGGCACTCACCGCACTCCACGCTCGGTGGGTCGGATCAACCGACGCTCGTTCGCCGCGCCATGCCCGGCGAACGGGGTTCCCGAGGCAAAGGAGCCGTGGGCCCGTTGGCGCAGCCGACCCCGACCGCAGGCAGCACCGCGACCGGCAGCACCGCGATCGACCGCGCGGCAGCCACAGCGCCGGCCGCCCCTCCGACGTCCCGGCTGGAGATGACCGACATCTCGGTCGCCTTCGGCGGGGTGACGGCGCTGGCCGAGGTCTCGCTGGTGGTGGAGCCGGGCCAGGTGCACGGGCTGATCGGACCGAACGGTGCGGGCAAGACGACGCTGTTCAACGTCGCCTGCGGCATCGTCCGGGCCGACTCCGGGACCATCACCTGGCGGGACCGCCCGCTGCGCCGGCTGCGGCCGGACCAGCTGGCCCGCCTCGGCATCGCGCGCACCCTGCAGGGCGTCGGCCTGTTCCCCGGCCTCACCGTGCTGGAGAACGTGATGATCGGCGCCCACCGGCACGCCCGGGCCGGCTTCGCGTCCGCACTGTTCGCCCTGCCCCGCAGTGACCGCGACGAGCGCGAGCTGCGCACCCGTGCGCTGGCCGCGCTGGCCGACCTGAACGCCGAGCGGTACGCCGACCGCTACCCCGGCAGCCTCCCGTACCCGGTGCAGAAGCGGGTCGCGCTGGCGCGCGGGCTGGTCGCGACGCCGGACCTGCTGCTGCTCGACGAGCCCGCCAGCGGTCTGGCCGAGGACGAGATGCAGGAGCTGGGCTCGCTGATCCGCAGCCTCTCGTCGCGGATGAGCGTGCTCCTGGTCGAGCACCACATGGACCTGGTCATGAGCGTCTGCGACCGGGTGACCGTGCTCGACTCCGGCCGGGTCATCGCCTCGGGCACCACCGCCGAGATCCAGGTCGACCCGGCAGTGACCGCGGCCTACCTGGGCGAGGACGTCGACGTCGAGCACGACGCCGCCGAGCTGCAGGCCGGCACGACGACGTCCGAGGGGGCACACCGTGGCTGACACCGCCGTCGCCGGCGAGCCCGGCACCACCCGCACCTCGGGTGCGACGCTGGAGGTGCGGAACCTGATCACGTCCTACGGCCCGGTCCGGGCGATCGACGGGGTCTCGCTGACCGCCGCACCCGGCCGGATCACCGCGGTCCTGGGCGCCAACGGGGCCGGCAAGACCTCGCTGCTGCGCACCGTCAGCGGCCTGGTCCGCTGCGTCTCGGGCAGCGTGCTGCTCGACGGCCAGGACGTCACGAAGGCCTCCGTCGAGTCCATGGTCACCCGGGGCATGGCCCACGTGCCGGAGGGCCGCGGCGTCATCGCCGAGCTGACCGTCGACGAGAACCTCCGGGTGGGCGCCCTGTTCCGGGGCAAGGTGGGCCGCGACGAGTTCGACCGGGTCTACGACCTGTTCCCCCGGCTGGTCGAGCGCCGGGACAACCCGGCGCACACGCTGTCCGGCGGCGAGCGGCAGATGCTGGTCATCGGCCGGGCGCTGCTCGCCCGGCCGCGCATCCTGCTGCTGGACGAGCCCTCGCTGGGGCTGGCCCCCCGGATCGTGGCGCAGATCTTCGGCCTGCTGCGGCAGCTGGTCGACGCCGAGGGCCTGTCGGTCCTGCTGGTCGAGCAGAACGCACGCAGCGCCCTGTCGGTCGCCGACGTCGGGATCGTCCTCAACCTGGGCCGGGTCGTGGCCACCGACGACGCGAAGACGCTCATGGCCGACGAGGACCTCCGGCACGCCTACCTGGGCTTCTGAGCCCCCTCCCCGGTCACCGCACCACCAGGAAGGCACCCTCCGTGCAGCAGTTCGTCAACACCACCCTCTCGGGGCTGGCGCAGGGCATGGTCTTCGCGGCCTTCGCCCTGGCGCTGGTCCTGATCTGGCGGTCCACCCGGATCGTCAACTTCGCGCAGGGCTCGATGGCGATGGCCACCACCTTCGTCGCGCTCGCGCTCATCCAGGCCGGCTGGAACTACTGGGCCGCCTTCGCAGCCGCGCTGGTCAGCGGGTTCGTGCTCGGCGCCGTCGTCGAGCGGGTCGTCATCCGGCGGGTCGAGGGCGGACCGGAGCTGAACGCGGTGATCGTCACCCTCGGCCTGTTCGTCGCCATCCAGGCCGCGGTCGCCATCATCGCCGGGTCGGCCTTCCAGTCCTTCCCCGCCCCCTTCGGCCTGCGCGGCTTCACCATCGGGGAGAACACGATCGCGCTGACCCCCAACCGGGTCTTCGTCATCGTCGCCGTCCTGGTGACCATGGGCCTGCTCGTCGCGCTCTTCCGGTTCACCCGGGTCGGGCTGGCGATGCGGGCCGCCGCCTTCGGGCAGGAGGTCGCCCGGCTGCTCGGCGTCCGGGTGGGCCGGATGCTCACCCTGGGCTGGGCGCTGGCCGCCGTCGTCGGCTCACTGGCCGGCATCCTGATCGCCGGCGGTTCCTTCGTGTACCCCGCCTACATGGACAGCCTGATCGTGTTCGGCTTCGTCGCCGCCGTGCTGGGCGGGCTGGACTCCCCGATCGGCGCGGTCGTCGGTGGCCTCCTGCTGGGGCTGGCGCTGTCCTACGTGAGCGCCTACTTCGGCGGCAGCTCGGTGGTCAACCTGGCGGCGCTGGTGATCCTCGTGGTGGTGCTGCTGGTCAAGCCCGGCGGCCTGTTCGCCAGCACCGCGGCCCGGAGGGCATGACGTCATGAGCGACCTGCAGAGCCCCAGCCCCCAGACCATGGCCCAGCCGCCGGCCGGCAACCCGGCCACCGCGGCCGCCCCGGCCAGCACCAGCAGCCGGAAGGGCCGCATCCCGCTGCCGCAGTCGACGCTGCTGCGCCACCTGCTCGCGGTGCTGGTGTGCGCCGTCGCGGCCGTCGCGCTGCTCGAGCTCACCGACCCGTTCCGCAACTCCCAGCTGGCGACGCTGTCCTACTACGCCATCGCCGCCGGCGGGCTGACCGTGCTCACCGGCCTCAATGGCCAGATCTCGCTGGGCCACGGCGCGCTGATGGCCGTGGGCGCCTACACGACCGGGCTCTTCCTCTCCGCGGACGAGCCGCTGCCGCTGCCGGTCATCTTCCTGGCCGCCATCGTCGTCACCTCGCTGGTGGGCGCCCTGGTCGGGGCCGCCGCCTCGCGGCTGCACGGCCCGTACCTGGCCGGCGCCACCCTGGCCCTGGCCGTCGGGCTGCCCGGGCTGGCGCTGAAGTTCAAGGACACCCTCGGCGGCGAGCAGGGGCTGCGGGTCCGCGCGCCGCGGGCGCCGGACTGGTTCGGCGACGCGATCCGGACGATCTCCGGGAACTCGGCGTCGGCCACCAAGTGGCTGGCCTACGTCGGCGCGATCTGCCTGATCATCACCTACTTCCTGCTGGCCAACCTGGTCCGCAGCCGGATCGGCCGTACCTGGCGGGCGGTGCGCGACAACGACGTCGCCGCCGAGCTGGCCGGCATCCGGCTGGGCTCCTGGCGGGTGCTGGCGTTCGTGGTCAGCGCCGCGTGCGCCGGCCTCGGCGGCGCCGTGCTGGCGATCGTCGTCCGGCTGGCCGCGCCCAGCGCCTTCTCCCTGGTGCTCTCCCTGGCGCTGCTCACCGCGATCGTGCTGGGCGGGCTCGGCAGCCTGCTCGGTGCGCTGATCGGCTCCGCGCTGCTGGTCTTCCTGCCCCAGGTGACCACCGACCTCGGCTCGGCCGCCGGGCTGGACGGCACCGAGGCCGCCCAGCTCGCCCCGTTCGTCTACGGCGTCGTCCTGGTGGTGGCGATGATCTTCGCCCCCGCCGGCATCGTCGGGACCATCCGTCTCCGTTGGCTGGCCCAGCGCGCGAAGCGGTCCATCGCGCGCGAGAGCGGGAGGTGAGACCAGCCGTACGTCCGTGATCTCGCTCCTCCGACCGGACCCTGCGCCGGCCGGACGACCCGATCCATCCTCCCGCCACACCAGCTCCCGGGCGACGACGCCCGGGCTGCACGAAGGAGTGCTCAGTGGTCCGATCATCCCGACGCCTCGTCCGGGTCCCCATCGCCGTGCTCGCCGCAGCCACGGTCGCCTCCGGCCTCGCCGCCTGTGGCGGCAGTGACGACGGCGGCGGCGGCTCCAGCGGTGGCGGCGACGCTGCCGCCGCCAACGAGGCCTCCGACACCGGCGTCACCGAGACCACCGTCACGGTGGGCGCCCACTTCCCGCTGACCGGCGTGGCCGCACCCGGCTACAGCGAGATCCCGACCGGCGCGCAGGCGTACTTCGACTACGTCAACGCCGCCGGCGGCGTCAACGGGCGCACGATCGAGTACAAGTACCTCGACGACGCCTACAACCCGACCCAGACCAGCCAGGTCACCAACCAGCTGGTGCTGGACGACGAGATCTTCGCCATGGTCGGCGGTCTGGGCACCCCCACGCACAGCGCCGTCATCGACTTCCTCAACGACGAGGGCGTCCCCGACCTGTTCGTCTCCTCCGGCTCGCTGCTGTGGGACGACCCGGAGGAGCACCCGACGACGTTCGGCTGGCAGCCGGACTACGAGATCGAGGGCAAGATCATCGGCCAGTACATCAAGGAGAACTTCCCTGATGCCAAGGTCGGGCTCTTCCTCCAGGGCGACGACTTCGGTGAGGACGGCGAGAAGGGCATCCGCCAGTACGTCGACGACCAGATCGTCGCGGCGGAGACCTACACGCCGGGCAACACCGACGTCGGCCCGCAGATCGCCGCGCTCAAGGCGGCCGGGGCGGACTTCGTCGCCGGGTTCAACGTGCCCAGCTACACCGCTCTGTCGCAGCTGACCGCCGCGGGCCTGGGCTACACCCCGCAGTGGTTCTACTCCAACGTGGGCTCCGACCCGGCGCTGGTGGGCTCGCTGCTCAACCGGTTCTCCCAGGGCAAGGTGACCGATGCGGCTCTGCTGGACGGCGCGCTGACCACGGAGTACCTGCCCAGCGTGGACCAGCCCGACAACCCCTGGACGCAGCTGTTCCAGAAGGTCTGGGACGCCTCGGGCCAGGAGGGCGACCTGACCAACTACCGCATCTACGGCATGTCGGAGGCCTACACCTTCGTGCAGGCGCTGCAGGCGGCCGGTCAGAACCCGACGCGTGAGGGGATCGTCGACGCCATCGAGCAGGCCGGCGCCGACTTCGAGGGTCCGACCCTCGCCCCGTTCCGGTACTCCGAGGACAAGCACGCCGGCGTCGGCGGCATGCTGGTCAGCCAGATCACCGGCACCAGCTCCGAGGAGCTCACGCCGGTCCTGGTGACCGACAACGGGGACGCGGACATCACCGAGTACGACGGTGATGCCTCCACCCCGCCGTCCAGCGGCATCCCGGACGTGGAGTCGGTCGAGGACTAAAGGAAGGACCCCGTTCCCCCCACGCTTCGCAAGCTCAGCGCGGGGCCCTGAACGGGGCCGTTCCAGCACGTCGCCAGGGCCGTCGGTCTTCTTGAGGAGGCCGGCGGCCCGTCGGCGTGTCGGCCCCGGTCGGAGGCTCGTCCCGAGCTGGCGCCGGATGAGGGGGACGGGGTCCTTTTGTTCACCTCCGAAGTGTGTGCTCGATGATCTTCCGGGTACGTGCCGCTGGAACGGCGGCCGACCGGGCGGTGAGCAGGGCAGACAGGAGCGGGACATGGCGGTGCAGGGTGCGGTGGCGGGCGTGCGGGAGATCAAGCGCGCGGTGGTGACCGGCGGGGCCGGCTTCCTCGGGTCCCATCTCTGCGAGCACCTCCTCGACCGCGGCGTCGAGGTGGTCTGCCTGGACAACTTCCTGACCGGGTCACCGGAGAACGTGCTGCACCTGATGGAGCACCCCGGGTTCCGGCTGGTCCGCTGCGACGTCACCGACTACGTGCACGTGCCCGGCCCGGTCGACCTGGTGCTGCACTTCGCCTCCCCCGCCAGCCCGCTGGACTACCTGAAGATGCCGATCGAGACCCTCAAGGTCGGCAGCCTGGGCACGCTGCACACCCTCGGCCTGGCCAAGGAGAAGGGCGCCCGCTACCTGCTGGCCTCCACCTCCGAGGTCTACGGCGACCCGCTGGAGCACCCGCAGCGCGAGGAGTACTGGGGCAACGTCAACCCGGTCGGCCCGCGTGGGGTCTACGACGAGGCGAAGCGGTTCAGCGAGGCGCTGACCACCGCCTACCGCACCTCCCAGGGCACCGACACGGCGATCGTCCGGATCTTCAACACCTACGGCCCGCGGATGCGCCCGGACGACGGCCGCGCCATCCCGGCGTTCGTCGGCCAGGCCCTGTCCGGCCGGCCGCTCACCGTCGCCGGCGACGGCTCCCAGACCCGGTCCATCTGCTACGTCGACGACACCGTCCGCGGCATCCTGGCGCTGGCGTTCTCCGCCGAGACCGGCCCGATGAACATCGGCAACCCCGACGAGCTGTCCATGCTCGAGCTCGCCCGGTGGATCGTCGAGCTCACCGGCTCGCAGTCCGAGATCAGCTTCATCGACCTGCCCGTCGACGACCCGAAGGTCCGCCGGCCGGACACCTCGCACGCCGAGCGGACGCTGGGCTGGCAGCCGACCGTCCCCTCCGAGGAGGGCCTCCGCCGCACCGTGGCGTGGTTCGCCGCGCAGCGCGAGGCCTCCGCCACCCAGGCGAGCTAGCCGGACGGCCCGTTCCCCACGCTCCGCGAGCTCAGCGCGGGACCCGGAACGGGGCCGTGCCGGGCTTCGCCCGCTGGGTAGAGTTCCGGCCGACCGATGCCCGGCGGCCGAGCTCCCTCGCGCCAGCCGGGCACCCGCACGGGGCCTCGAACACGACGGAGATCGACCATGGGGCGGCACGCCTCCACCAGCGCCCGCACCGGCGTCGCCCGCCGTCCCGCACTGCTCGCCGGGCTGGCCCTGGTGCTGGTCGCCGTGCTGGTCGTCGGCGGGCTCTGGTGGGCCGGCCGGGACGACGCGGCGTCCGAGGCGACCGGCTGCACCGAGCAGACGGTCCGGGTCACGGTCGCCCCGGAGGTGGGCGCGCTGGTCGAGCAGTTGCTCGCGGAGCCGCAGGAGCTGTCCGGCGGTGCCTGCGCCGTCGCCGAGGTGACCGCCGAGGAGCCGCTGCAGACCCTGGCCGACCTCGGCGCCCTGGACGCCGGCGCGCTGCCGCAGGTGTGGGTGCCGGACTCCTCGCTCTGGGCGGCCCGGGCCGGGGACGCCGGGCTGGAGGCTGCCGGGTCGGTGGCCACCTCCCCGCTCGTGCTCGCCACCAGCCGCGCCGCCGCAGAAGGGCTCGGCTGGACCGAGACCCCGCCGACCTGGGGCCAGGCGCTGACCACCGAGCGGCCGCTGGCGGTGCCGGACCTGACGGCCAGCGCCGAGGGCCTGTCCGTGCTGGCCGCCGTCCGGCAGTCCCTCGGCGGCGGCGAGGCAGCGGACAACGCCGTCGTCGAGGCCGTGCTCGCCGCCGCCCGCGGGGAGGTGCCCTCCGTCGCCGACGCGCTGCGGGCCGGCACCGAGGGCGGTGCCGACGCGCCGCTCGTGCCGGTCAGCGAGCAGGAGGTGCTGGCCACCAACCAGGCCGCCGGATCGGACTCGCTGGTCGCGGTCTACCCCAGCGACGGGTCGCCGTCGCTGGACTACCCGGTGCTGCGCGTGCCCACGGCCGAGGAGGACGCCGCCCCGGCGGTGGACGCCGTGGTGCAGGCGCTGACCGCGGGCTCGGTGGGCACGGCGGCGCGGGCCACCGGCTTCCGCGACTCCGACGGCGGGGCGCCGGACGGCGCCGGCGCAGGCACCGGCGTGCAGGAGGCGGCGCCGGCCGCGCTGCAGCTGGACGGCGCGGCGCTGCAGGCCCTGCTCGGGCGGCTGTCCAGCCTGGCCACGCCGTCCCGGCTGCTCACCGTCATCGACGTCTCCACCTCGATGAACGCCCCGGCCGGCAACGGCACCCGGGCGACGCTGGCCCGGGACGCGACCAAGAGCGCGCTGACCCTGCTGCCGGACTCCTACTCCGGTGGCATGTGGGCCTTCGCGTTCGAGCTCGACGGCGACCGGGACTTCGTGGAGCTGGCGCCGCTGCGCCAGTTCGGTGAGGACGCCGGCGGCCGGACGCAGCGCCAGCTGCTCGTCGAGCAGTTCGACAGCATCCCGGACCTGCTCCGGCCCGGCGGTACCGGCCTCTACGACACCACCCTCGCCGCCGTGCGGGCCGCCCGGGACGCCTACGACCCGAACTCGGTCAACACCGTCGTGCTGATCACCGACGGGGAGAACGAGGACGACGCCGGCATCCAGCTCGGGCCGCTGCTGGACACCCTGCGGGCGGAGGCCGACCCGGCCCGGCCGGTGAAGGTCGTCGGCATCGCGCTGGGCCCGGACGCCGACCTCGATGCCCTCGAGCAGATCGGCGACGCCACCGGCGGTGCGGCCTACCAGGCACTGGACCCCGAGGACCTGCAGGGCGTGCTCTTCGACGCCATCCGCCGCCGGGGCTAGGCGCATCGCGATCCTCCGGATCGCACCGCGGCCACGAGCCAGGCCTCAGGCGGAGCCGTTTCGTCCCGGCTGCGCGGGACCCTCCGGGCCCCACTCGCCAGGACAGGACAGCACGCGGTCCAGGGCGGTGGTCACCTCGTCGACGGTGATCCGGGCCAGCGCCGGGTCCAGCGTCGTCCCCCACGGGTCGCCGGTTCCGTCGCCGTGCCACAGCACCACGTGCTGCGCCCGGGCCGGCGGTCCCCACAGCGCGGGGTCGACCGGGCCGAACAGCACCACGGACGGACGCCGGTAGGCGGTGGCGAGGTGGGCCACCCCGGTGTCCCCGCAGACGACGACCCGGGCGGCGGCCACGACGGCGGCCAGCTCCAGCGACGTCGTCGTCCCGGCGAGGACGGCCTCCGGACCGAAGCCGGCCGCCCCGGCGACCGCACGGGCGAGCCCCTCCTCGGCGGGACTGCCGGTGATCCGCACGTCGTGACCGGCCCGGGCCAGGTGCCGGGCGACGGCGGCGAACCGCTCCATCGGCCAGCGCCGGCCGGGGAACGCCGCACCCGGGTGCACCACCGCCACGTCCCGCACCGGCGGCGGCGCGGCGGGGACCGCGAGGTCGAGAGCGTCCGGGTCGCAGCGGACGCCGAGGCCCTCGTCCACCAGCCGGCACCAGCGCCGCACCTCGTGCTCTCCCGCGTACCAGGTCGGGCCGGGGTAGCCGGGGCTGTCGAAGGTGAGCAGCCGGTCCGGCCGCAACCCGGCGACCACCACGTGCGAGGCCGGCCCCTTGCCGTGCAGGTCGACGGCGAGCTCCGGCGGCGGCCCGGCCCAGTTCAGCGGCTCGAGCTCGACGGCGGGCAGCACCTCGTCGACGGCGTCGATCAGTGCGGCCAGCGGCTCCAGCGCCCGGGTGGTGGCCAGCACCAGCCGGTGGCCGGGCACCGCGGCCCGGACGCCCCGGATCGCCGGCACCCCGGTCAGCAGGTCGCCGAGCCCCAGCGGCCGCAGCACCACGACGGTCCGGCCCCCCTGCAGGGGCCCGGGCCGAGCTTGCGAGGCCTGGGGGGCAGGGGGGTCCTTCATCATGGCCCCGTTCCGGGCCCCGCGCTGAGCTTGCGAAGCGTGGGGAGAACGGGGTCCTTCGTGCGGGAGCGCTCGACCAGGGCGGTGGTCGAGTGGCCGTCCAGGTAGGGCAGCACGACGGCCTGGCCGCCCCAGCTCTGCAGCACCGCGGCCTCCGGGAGGTCGGCGCCGGCGTAGTCGCCCCCCTTGGCCCAGACGTCCGGCCGGATCCGCTCCAGCACCTGGGTCGGGGTGTCCTCGTCGAAGACGACGACGGCGTCCACGAACTCCAGCGCCTCCAGCACCCGCGCCCGGTCGGCGGCGGGGACCAGCGGGCGCGAGGGCCCCTTCAGCCGGCGGACCGAGTCGTCGGAGTTGATGCAGACGACCAGGCAGTCCCCCAGCCCGCGGGCGGCCCGCAGGGTGGCGACGTGACCGGCGTGCAGCAGGTCGAAGCAGCCACCGGTGGCGACCACCGTGCCGCCGGCCGACCGGACCCGCTCCAGCAGCGAGGGGACGTCGGCGTCCGGCGCCTCGGGAGTCGGCGGCGCCGCGTTCCAGGCCGTGGCCCCACCGCGGGCGACGAACGCCCCGGCGGCGGCGACCGCGGTGGTGACGGCGTCACCGGTCACCGCGCCCCCGGCGAGCGCCACGGTGACCGCAGCGGCGAAGGAGTCCCCGGCGCCGCACGGGTCGCCCCCGGTGACCGGGGTGGCCGGCACGACCATCGGCGCGCCCTCGCCGTAGGACAGCAGTGCGCCGCGGGCACCCAGGGTGACCGCGACCGCGCCGACACCCCAGTGCCGGATGAGCGCCTGGGCCCGGGCGCCGACCGCGGCCAGCCCGTCACCGGTGATCTCCGGGACGGCCACCCGGGCGGCCTCCGCGCCGTTGGGGGTGACCAGCCGGGCCGAGGGCACCGGGTCCGCGCCGCGCGGGTGCGGGTCCCAGACGACCGGGCCGCGGGCGGCGGACAGGGCGGCGCGCACGTCGGGGGCCGACGTCGTCCCGCGGCCGTAGTCGGCCACCAGCACCGCGGCGGCGCCGTGGATCGCCTCGGCCGCGGCGGCCGGCAGCGCGCCGAAGGTGGCGGTCGACCCGCCGCTGTCCAGCCGGGCCACCGAGTGGTCGCCCACCCGGATCCGGGTCTTGACCGCGGTGGCGCTGGTGGCCGGGATCTCGATCAGTCGCACCCGGCCCGCCAGCAGCGCCCGCAGTCGCTGCGCCCCCTCGTCGTCGGCCAGCGGCGTCACCAGGACGACGTCGGCGCCGGAGCGGGCGGCGAGAACGGCGGCCAGCGCGGCACCGCCGGGGCGCTCGCGGGTCTCGACGTCCTCGACCACCGGCACCGGCGCGTCCGGGGTGAGCCGGGACGCCGTGCCGACCAGGTCGACGTCGAGCAGGGCGTCGCCGACGACCACGATCGTCCGGGTCACTGGACGACCCCCACGTGGTTGGTCGTCGAGACCCGCGGGGAGTCGGCGAGCACGGCGGCGTCGAACGCCGCGCACAGCAGGTGCAGCGCGACCAGGTGGCACTCCTGCACGGTCGCCGTCCACGGCGAGTCGATGCAGACGGCGTCGTCGGCGACGGCGGCCAGCGGGTTGGGTGCGGGGCCGGTCATCGCCAGCACGGTGATCCCGCAGTCGCGGGCCCGGCGGGCGGCGGCGACGGCGTTCGGGCTGCGGCCGCTGGTGGACAGCAGCACCAGCACGTCGCCGGCCCGGCCGTGCGCCTCGACCTGCCGGGCGAACAGCTCGTCGGCCGGGTAGTCGTTGGCGATCGCGGTGAGGCTGGAGGTCTCGGCGGTCAGGCAGATCGCGGAGAACGGCGGCCGGTCGGCG
>Ga0210040_10004890_pt1 | contig 17256 bp, 4 predicted proteins | sample CryGeyCG12114_NA_FD_185462 | JGI IMG/M metagenome (GOLD analysis project Ga0210040, IMG submission 185462) | Groundwater microbial communities from aquifer - Crystal Geyser CG19_WC_8/21/14_NA (SPAdes) (version 2) | ecosystem: Environmental > Aquatic > Deep subsurface > Groundwater | place: USA... | reverse complement strand
GAAGTCAGTAGTAACATATGCATTTATATTGTGTTATCATAAAATGCATGGCATTATACAAACATTATACAAATGTCACATTTACATATTTATACTTTTCGACATATGAGGAGTATACTTTTTTTTTTATGCATCTGAATATATCGACAATTGACTATTATACTTTCATAGAGAGACTCGTCGCCGGGTGATAATTTTTTATAGGGTTGCTCATTTAAACGATGCAACAGACTTGGACGCCATGCGCATGAAAAAGCGTGATTTTTTGTTCACTCACATACATGGTGTACGGTTTGAAAGAGAAACTAACTAACTAGTTCCTTTCTTCAGGATAGTCCACTTGTATTGTGCAAAAAACAGATCAATTTACTTTCAGACAGACAGAAAACACAGTAGACAGATCAACAGTTTACTTTTTCTGTTTTTTGTTTACAGCTGTATCCGTCTCCGTCAGTGCTTGGACATTGGTAGCGATTTCCGTGGAACGCTATTATGGTAAGGATGTTTTCTCTACTCAAAACACTGTAATGCATGACTACTTACGGTGTCTGTGACTGTGAATTGAGCAGTATAAATATTTTTGCGCTCGCACCCTTTGATTGACTTTAACAGTCACAATTCGAATCAATATTTTCCCCATTGCCTGCTTAATGGATTCTCCCCAAAGCTTTTTAACTAGAATATAACTTGAGATATGAGAAGTAGCTTCATATAGTTTCGTCAAGTAATGTCAAGTTTGAGCCAAGTTAATCCCAGAATCCAATTTATGCACAGCAAGCGCAGTACATCCCAAAAGTTGCTATTGGGAACGAATATGCAAATATAATATTAGTTTACATGATTTCTGGAAATGATGTGATCCTTTGTGTAGTTTGTAAATGTGACATTTTCGTTCCTTTTACTCAGCTATATGTCATCCGTTGACATCCCGGAGATGGCAAACGTTATCACACGCTTACAAAATCATTACAGTCGTTTGGATACTCAGTACATTGTGTATGGCCCCCATAGCTTTTGTCAACTACTTGCAGCCCATACGGCAAACCGGTAAGTTTCACTTGCTAGCTTTAGCTATATGGTATGCAATGTTTGTAGTCTACTGGGTGAGTGAGTTTCTTCCTGTATGAAAAATAACTAGGTTGCCCTTGCTACATTTGAGAAAATGCCATCCCTATAGGATAGATATGATATGCTATATACTCAGAAGATGATCTTCTCTTGCGTTATTATGTATAGTATGCGCATAACATTGATTTTTAAGAGAAAAAAAGTGCTGAAAAGTTTAGTAACCGCAACGGATCATTGCATTAGTCATAGGATAAACCTAGTTATGAAAAATAGTTGAAAATGAACTTGATTTTTCTAGTTTCATTGAAAACTGTCTATATTTATTTTGGATGCATTCATATTGCTGACAGTGGAAATAGCTTATGTAGAGGGTTTAAAAAAAAATTGAAAAATTAGAGTGTTGTAAAACTATATTGCAAAAATTTAAGTAAAACTGTGCAGAAAATAAAACTATGTGAAAATATGGCGACAAAAAGTTTTGGAACTGCAATAAAAGTTTTCATGATGCTGCGTGTATCTGCCACTTTGTGTCCCATACTAAAAAAACGTATGCTGCCAGAACAATTTCTAATAAAAACTAGTGTGGCGAGTGAATAATTTATATCCTCGAGTCAGTATTCCGGGGTTTCTTCTTCATGTTGTATATCAAATTCGGCAGCAATATCATGGATCCTTCATTCACTTTTTTGCACACACATGTAAGTTTGAAGTCAGAGTTTTGTTGATGCAACTGTCTCCCGTCCTGCATAGTACACATGTAGGATATTGAAAAAATGCATTGTCCTTTATTATTGCCGTGTGTACTACTTCTTTTCTCTTAACTTCTTACATGTTCATGTGCCCAACATACAGCTGAATTTGTTCCTTTATATTTTATACGCCTTATATAAATTTCTTTATCTTCTTTCTTTTCTACTAAGTATGGGGAATTATTATTGCATTTTTAATAGTTTTTACTTATAAATGGTAAATTCCCGGTACAACCCATCGCATAATGTATGTAAAGTACTATCTGAAAGGAAGTCTACCAGTTTCCTACTCAAATCAAATTCGCCAACAATTATTAAACACAGCTAATTTTATGCCACATTATTTGGAGAAAACTGAAAAATAGATACAAATCATAATATTGTATCTTGAGAACAAAAATAAATTTTCCATTGACTTTTCACAAGTATTATCCTAGCCACTGCTAAACTATGTAGTATTTACTTCGAATGTCTGTGCACGCGACTTAAAATAATCAGATTAATAAATATATTCAGTAATGTATACCTCTAATCTTTAGAGTACATACACAGTTAAAAGTTTCTTAGATTTTCGGCTTCATGTTTATGCGTCAAGTGGTTGTTTATGTAAATTTTGCGCTAACTAACTAACTATAAATAGGAAACCAATGTGCCTATCACACAGAAAACTAGCTGACGGACTGTGCAAAAGTGTACAGCTCCCGTGACAGCAACACTTTTGGTAACTTACTAAAAGTTCCTGTGTCAATATTGTCGCAGTTGTATCACAAATAATGTTCTTTGGCTTATTATATTGCAGGACGGCATAAATGCCGAGAAGAATGGCCAGACGAGTCGTTAGAAAAGACTTACACTGTTTTCCTGGACTTCATACTACTTGTGTTGCCCCTGCTTATTATGGTTGTCAACTACACGCTGATCACAAGAACACTTTGGCCAGCCTCCATTACTGAACTCGAGTCGTGTGCTAATGGTGAGTCTAAGTTTCCTTGTCCACAATATTTGTTGAGCAAGTGGTAATAAATCTATTTCTGTGGGGTATAGTTTCTTATTCAGTAAGTCAGTGAGAGCGCTCCAGTGTAGTCCCGTATAATCTTCATAGGTTCATTACAAACAGACAGAGAACAGTTGTGCACTACAGTTTGTACTTTATAATGTAGTGCACCAAGTCCCTTTTTCAGCTTACTCTCAAGTAATTTTGCCAGAACAAACTGCTGTAAAACTGATGCAATTATATAGCGGTTGAAGGATAAAAGGAACATGGATGACAGTTATACTATGTTGGAAAACTCGATTTGTCCGGCATTAATAAAATCGATTGTTGATTAATTGAAAATTGGTTCTCATGTTTAAAACCAGCTGCGTATTTCCCTTTAAAATTACAAAAAAACCAAACTATCCAGTTTGTGATTTTCCCAAATCGACTCCTTTTTGCACTTAGGCATTCTAAATCCTAACTTTCTCTAAATCATGTGTTTCAACTTTCACCATCTTCTTCCCGATCTATCAATAGTTATTGAAGCATTCAAGATTTTCACCCTCAAAATTTTTTTAATTCATTGAAATAACTCACTGATTTTGCCGATATTCAATCCCATATCACAAATGGTTTCAAGTATGTGTGCAAAAATTAATTTTGATCCGTCGAGGCGGTCGCGAGATATCCGGCGGACAGACCAACGCACCTGAATCACAGACACAGAGCGTTTTCAATGTGTAAAGCTACCGCTACATAATGAATATATTTTGCTGCATCATATGGATGACAAATGTCCGTACCGAACAGCCGACCTGCAGTTTTAGTGTAGTGGTTGCCTGGTTGCGGCAGAAATGAATTCTTTTCAAATGTTATTAGTTAGTCTATAGTACAAGTTATGGTATAATGGTTTGGTTACAAACAAAGTTAAAATTCTCAGTTGTGCACCATTCTTAGGAATTTAGACTTTTGTGTGTACGCGGCACCTGGTTGGACTTCTTTTAGATTTTTTAGAAGCTATTGATTGCATAGAAACTCGGATCCTCCGACAAAAAATAAAGTTTTAGGCGAAAACAAGAAAATTTGTAATGCAGCTCGGTAATAAATGAACGGACATTACTGGTTTTGCTTTATTTGATAGCTACACGGCCAATTTTAGGGAAAATATTTTCCTCTTGTCCTTTTTGCTACTAAATAAGTTAATATGCGTAGTCCCGAAACCTTGCTAAAAATCTCAAATCCTTCTATGAGCGTAGTTGCCAAAAATTTCCTTGGAGACCATAAACGCACATGTAGTGCAACCAAATCAACTCATTTTCTCCAAATACGCTCATATGAGTAGTGAAAACAAAAACCACTGAAACCAAATACACATATTTACCCTTTAAAATTGTTGCAAAAAAACACAGTTTTTTGTACTAAAATACGTTATATAATTGCGTCGTTATCTGAATTGACTGAAAGTGAAATTGGGACTCATTTTCCAGCAAAAAAATCAAGTATATCCACTTTTAAATTATTATAATTCCAAATATATCATGTCTGGCAGCCTGTTGTTTGTACATAGTATTTTTTCCGTACTTGGGGTTTCCGGACCTAAAAAACTCAGTAGGTTACGGGGGGATTACAGTATTTGGGGAGATATTCAAATCGCCACCACTGTTTTTTCTGACTCTATTTTTATTCAACTTGAAATTGCTACAGCTATATAATATTACTCGATTTCGGGATTGCTCCGATTCGGACAGTAATGATGCTGACGTTAATTTGCACAAAGCAAGAAAATTTTTAAACAATTTGCTTAGTGATCGTTCTTTATCATTGTGAGAGAGCTTGAATTGTTTAATGCTATATTTTTCATGTTGCAATAGTGTATAGTCTTTGAATAAATCAAATATGAAGTGTTAATAAGGAGCATGTGAATGCTCGTGCAGAAAATTCACTTTCCCCATGTGGAATAATTATGTGGAATTAAAATTAAATAGCCTTAGTATGTTGTATACATACTTAAAACAGAGCTTCCATCATTACTAGTCTTACAATTCATTAATGCAAAGATAAAGCTATATTTACTGTCACTAATGGATAGCTTTTACTCTGTCTCGTTTCCATCATACAACTAACGATTAACCGACAGTTATTTTATTTGTTTACTGTGAAGTGTCCAAAACATTAAGAATAACAATGGTCAATTATTTATTGCGGCTGCGGTACGAAATATACATATGTTGATATCATGCATACATTTTTAATTTAACTTGTGAAAAATGTGTGTAGCATTCAAGAAATCCCTTTCCTTTTGCAATATAAGCATTAATAGTCCTTCGGTTGGAAAGCAAATTTAAGCTGCAACTAAAAGCATACCTAGTGGCTCTCAGAAGTCTTTATTAATATTAAACCATTGGAATTAGGATTTTTTGCGTTTGCTATTACTACCTTTTGACAAGTGTTGGCTCACAGGCTCACATGTAGTAAGATATTGGTCTTTATGAAGAAAATCAAGCATTTGCTTTTAGTGGTCAAATTTCTAGCTTTTGCTTGTAAATTGCTTGAAACCATGCAAGCAAAAGTTAATGGTAATAAAGCAAATTCTTGATTGGAAGCTTTTCCTCGGTAAAAAAGTAAAAAAGCTAAAGCACGATTCGATAGGTACCGGATGAGTGGATTTGTCAAACATCGGACTTCAAATCCAGTGCTAATGGTACTTAACCTGAGCAATGCTTCTACGCTTTACAAAGGTAGAAAAACAACTCGCCTGGCTCTGCACAAAGCTTAAATTGCAATGATTATATGAGATTTTTATTTTTTGACAAAACAAGAGCTTTTTGAGTGGTCTACATTCATTAAATGTGCCTCTAAACACCTCCAAGTAGGGTCTGCTATTTACTTTATTCATAGAGACTCCAGCAGTAGTAGGCTAGCATTCTTTGTACTCCAATTAAAATTTGTTGATGTCCTAAAAGTCAATAATTATTACTACTTTAAAATTTGCGAATAGAATCCACAAGCATTTTTAACATCTCTTATAATATGTTTCCTATTTTTTGCGTATCATTTTCATCCATGTTACGTTGTCAACTTTGGGACGATATTGCGGGAAAACCACAAAACTAAATTTATACTAACTAATCATAAAATTTTTCATTCTTATATTAAAATTTGGTTCATGGGTTTAATTAAGTGTTGAAGTTTTCAATTTTGAATGACTCGAGTGGGAATCAGGTGACATCATAATGCATGCATGATCATTTACAATTTCAAAGGACTTCAGGGGACGAAATAAGGAACCTGATGAGACGGTTCCAATTCCATAAATCTACCCGATCTTAGCCTATCCTCAGAGCTTCCCTTCCATCCGGCTGTATCGGCATCTCGTGACAGGAAAATAAGTACATTCAGGAAATCTCAGTAATATTTTTTTTTCTATTTTGAACCCATAATTCAACTTTTAACTATTAGGAGCGCCGTGCACACGTTCTCTCTTTCTAATCCTTATCAAAGTGGTCAACTAGCAAAATACAAAACGTTTTCTCATAGAAAAAAACAAGAAAAACAAGCTAAAATCTCAATTTGCCTACACGGAACTAATAAAAACATACTCCAACACTAGTCTACAAATCGTCTTCTAAATGAACGATATGAACAAAAGTATTCACTCCCTATGCACAATACATCACAATGAACTCTCTGTATATAATGTTTGGAGTTGTAGTCAAGGATTCTGAAAGCAATGCTGAGAGCTCATGATCATCTGCTAATTTGAACCTAGAAGGAATTCAAGAAAACTTTAATAAGTTAAAATTTTAATCATCAGGACATTCAGAGTTGAAAACGATTAAATTCTATTGGCATTTCAAATATTACCGGTAAACTTCTTAACTGCGGAAAGAAAACACACAAGTTGACACAGTAGCGTAGAAACACAGAAAATTTTCTTTTCTGAGAAATCGTCTCGGGGCAGAGAAAAAACTGGAACCGGAATCTTTGTCAAAGAAAAACCTTGATTAGCACGTTACTGCTGTGTGGCCAACTCGATACACTTACCGCTAGACCACACAGTCATTGCCCTTAATCTAATTTTCCCACTGGTATTTGTTTAGGATTTCGGTTTTGTGACAATACATGTTGGCTATGTAGCCGATACGGAGAGGAAGAATCATTAAAATTTTAACAGCTGATCCCATATACAGAGTTTTCATTATCGCATTATAGAAACTTGTTGTACGTCAGAACGTGGAATATTGCGTAAATTTGAAAGCCTCAGATATTTTTTTGTAAAAAAGTGAGTCCAGGCTAAATACCAGTGGGCACGACCTGGCTACAGTTAGTATTATTAGGCTTCGTCAGTTCATAGTGCATGGCTTTGATGAAACACACTCATGAGGTTGAGGTAATGGGAAATTTTGTTATTCGAGTAAATTTTTATTATATAATCGATTATCTTCAGTAAAAAAAGTTAAACGTAGAAAACGACCTGTAAAAAGTTACCTTTCTTTCACTGTAAAGCTGTATGAAAATCATTGTTTCCTTGTTACTTTTAAAAATCAATTTAAGGGAGAAATTCTGAATTCCGCGTTTTCATCGTACCATTAATTACTCCTGTATGCTCAAATAACACACGAACCAAACCAATGTTAATTCGTATATTTTGGTGAATGGGTAGTTTGTTAAGTTTTGCAGCTTAAAAAATGTAAGTGCCAAGTGAACGCCACATAAACGCATGATATAGCATAATTATAATGAAGTGAAATGAATGATATAATTGGAGCATCAATTAATTTCAATAGAATGATTTTATAGCACCAGAATTTCTAAGCATTATCACAATGAAATTTCTAAACGAACTTTTTCAGGCAACCTGTCAATTTTTTTTCGATCGTATCGTATTTAATGGGAAAAGACAGTGGGCAAAAAGCTGCTAAAATACAGGAATACTGCGGCACAACAGCGCTCATGAGTAACCCCATGTTTAGGCAAATGCTCTCTCATCAGTCCCCAGCCGTTAAAAACATATTGACCGCTGCAAACTGCATTTTCTGCGGCGCATAAACATAATTATTCACTTTACATTGTGAAATTCTGCGTGCATCGTGCAACTAGCAAGCGCGACTGGCTTTGCTAGCATAAAATCAAGAGCCAAAAGCGTGATGAAGGTGCTCCACACAATAAGTTTGCTTTCATGCAGGCAGACGCCATATCGTAAATCAACGCTCTTGAGTGATCAAAGGCGTGGTTCCAGTTTTTCTTCTTTCCATTCAATTTATACTCTCTTTGAAGCCTCAAATGGTCCTACAAAGTCCGGAAATGTGCTCATAATGGTCAACGCTACAACTTCATAGATTTGTTATCCAATTGGAGCCATAAGCTGTAAGGAGCTGAAAAAGCATATTGGAAGCACAAGAAACAGCAAATTTTAAGAACTCTTTGGACACGAATGTGCCCAGTAATAAGACGTATAAGTTTCTTGTATTATAATTCATTCTCAATCACTTGGACGGAACTCCTTACTTTTCCTTGACAAATGACTGACAATCATGTCAAAAATCATATACCTATAGCTTGATCTTAGTCCTTTTAAAAACATCCGGGACATGCGATCTGATTTATTCTCGTCCTTATTACGACATCGTATATGCACACAGGAGTTGCTCTTTCTTTGTGTAGTAACTATTCATCCGATTGCTTCCACAAGTTCAGACTAATTAGCTAACACTAATTTGTTTATCCTGCTCTCTAATATTAGTGCTGTTGTCCCACACAAACTAAAATCTAATGGAGTAATCAGAGTTTTGACTTTGTACTTTGATAGCAAGTTCCGCATGCTCATAGAAATAATTAGGGGACTCTGAAACCAGCTGAAGTAAAATATAACTTTAGTCAGAGGAAATAGTACTACAAATTATACGTTTTGAATTTCTCCTTATATAGCCCCATGTTGCTAGCACATTACTAAATATATACATCACTGGTAGCTAACTAACAAAACAAAGAAAAATCGCCGCACTATATAACAAGTGTTAGCATTGTACTTACTTACTTAGCTAGAATCTTATATGAGCCGTGCAATCAATCGTATCAGTTCTATTAATAAGTCAAACCTAGTTATTGGGTAGCCAATACGACCCAATAGATTACCCTGAAACTACTGATGATAAATGGGAGAAAACAAGGTGATACAGGGGCACAAAACATGGAGTTGTGAGCGGAGAAAACTCCCATTGCCAGTTTTTATCTTTGAAAGTACTAGTTATTACATGTGGGCGTTCACTGTAGTGTACTTATGTAGACCACACCAAGGATTTTATTTGCTCGCAAATTATGAAATGAAACGCACAATTTATACATTTGTGAACAAACGTTCAAGTCATAAATAACTTTAATTTCTTCCAGCAATGTCTTTCTCCCATTAGACTACATTATTACAGTGTAGCGTTTTAAGAGTTTGGCAACCTAAATAGAGATCATAAGTTTATTGACTAGTTTGGCATCCACAATATAAATATTTACACCATAGTCCTTGGTGGATGATAAATCTTGTCGTTTCTTTGCCTTGTAAGTTTTATGTGGCCCTAAGTTACGGTGGTCACATATTATTTCATTACACTATGATATTGTCTATTGAAGCCAGTCACTATATGTGAGTCTGTCGTATTTTTACTTCAAGGATAAATAGTGTTAGTTTTGCTTGTTCAAAAAGTCACCCCCATTGGAAATGGAACGAAATACAATCAGACATTAGGCAGGAATTATTTTATAAGTTTTCTGCACGCATAAAAAACTTTTGCTTTGCATGATTCTAAGCGAAATTGTAGAGAAACTACAGTCGAGTGGAGCTTATAAGTTACAGTAATAAAGCAACCTTGCTCGTCCTCCACACGAAAACTCGTGAGCAAATTTACGGATTTTAATAATAAATAATTCCTGAATTATTCTTGCTAGACAGATTTTGATTTGAACTTCACGAATAATAAGCGAAATTTAAAACTACAAGCTCTATAGCAATTTAAGAATTATAAAAGGAGGATAAAGACTTTCATTTGTATCTTTTAATTTCTCAGGATCGTTGAAATAAGATGCCGTAACTAAAAATAAATTCAGTCACTCAGTTTTTAACGCGTCAAGGCAAACATAGTATAGATAATGTCAAAGATATATTTAGTTTTGCATTTTATCTAACCTGATCCGAGTTATTTTTACTATAATGTAATTAAAAATTGTAGGAAACTGTCATACGTGTTCCCCTTATGGTGTTAATTTAGATAACCTTCCGCTTTCAAAGAGGATTTATCTTCCATTGGTTTGGTAGAAAGTTGGAAAAATATAAAGAGCGGATATGTCAATTGCATTACAAATGCATTACAACAGATCTTGGTTCTGTATAGTTGAAATCGTGAGTAGTGTGTTAAATGTGAGAAGGGTGTGAAATCTTGAGAGCTGACAAAAATCCAAGAACTAAAAGTGTCACGTACTTGGTTGTGTGAGCACTTCAATTCGAATTGAGTAAAATTGCTCTGGACAATACAAACCTTTTGGAGAACTCCTGATTTCCCTGTTCTGCAGAGTAGACTTGAAGGGAAAAATGGAGGCCTGGGAACTGGGAAGCAGCATGCAATTTAAAGTGCGAAAGCTAATTCTTTGTGTAAATGCTACTTTCTTACATAATTTATATGACCCTAAATAAGGGAAAGACAGTTGTATCAGATCCCTATATAGAATTGCCAGATGAATTATGGATGCTGTCTGTGCCGGGATGATTTAAAATGTCGTTCTATTTGATTTCAAAAATTTTTGTGCAAAAATGTAACATTCTTTCGATACAAAGAAAGTTCCAATAATCATGGAACGGAGAAAGAAAATAGCAGTTCTCAAGAAACAGTTAGCTCCCCGGAGGGTAAGTATCTTCAGAGGCATGAGAATATTACATGATGTATAATTTTCGTAAAATTTTTATGTTCCCCTTGATTCTACAGTAAGCACTTTAGTGAAATAAGAGCGCCATATTCTTATCGTCTGACTGACTGAGAATGTTAGGTGACACGTAAACGTATTCCATTGCGTGTATGTGGAGCGTACAATAGTTTTAGACAGATGAAAGTCATGAATGAGTCTTCCTTCCCTTGTTGAGAGAAAAACATTTTCGTCCCAAGTTAAACAAGTGTAGAAAATGGTGCATTGTGAGCGGCGGAAACATTTGGAAAAGGCTGTTAGGGATAATAATAGAAGCAAAAAGGTTTGTGCACAGTCATAGCGACAGCTCGCTACTCACTCTCAGTCAGCTTGCGAATCATAATGGTATAATTATCATATCCATTTTGTGGGCCTTGACTGACACCGGCAAACCGTTAGATTTTAGGCCCAAATGGAGTCTTACAATATTAGTGCTTTATATGAGCTTTGCATGCAATGAACGGCTTATTGAACTTGCATTAAACGCAAGACTTGGGTTCGTCGTTTTTTTAACACGTGCTTTGTTTACATTTATTGATCTTGTAAAGACTTTATGTGGCGAAAGTTGTGAATGCTCGATTGCTATTTTATGAAAATTCGTCTGTTCCAGTGACTATACTATTTAGTAGTGCTATGATTAGTGTTTTAATTCATCGAATCCACTGAACGTGTAAAAATGGATGTTGAAACCCTTATTTGATGCGCATGCAACCTGATACATAACTCATTAGTGGGAGGAATCGGTTTATTTCCTTTTCTTCTTCTGCTTCCGTGTACTTTATGGGAATAAATGCTCTTTTAATTAAGGGATAATAAAAACCTTTTCTACATTATACCTCTGTTTTTACAAACTAAAAACGAAGCTAAATTAACTGCGGTAGGTAGATGTAGATAGTAACACAAGTTTCAGTCTTCCATCCATTCCATCTGTTCACAGAAAATAACAAAACTACAACAATTATCAAGTGGAAAACACACAAGGTGATAAAAAAAAGTGAACTTTTGATGAAACAAAAACTAAAACCTTGTAATTTAACGTTGATTTTACTCCTATAAAAATTTATACAGTTAGAAGATCTATTATGGTAGGAAGTTGTTGGAATCTGTACGATTTGCAACATGAGGAGGCAGGGCGACATAGAAAGGGTACACCCGAAGCCGTGTGAAGTTGTACATTTCTACGTGCGTAAATCTCCCAGCCAATCAGAGCAGACTTCCAACTTCTCCTTACTGATCTGATTGGCTGGGAGATTTACGCACGTAGAAATGTACGACTTTACACGGCATTGGGTGTACCCCTAGAGTCTTGCGCCATATTTTTCTCGTTTCTGCGTTCCTGTTTACAATTTCAACAGCTAAATTCAAGTTACCTTTTTTTCAAAAATAACTTTAAATATTAGGGAGTTTGGGATTACTTGTCGTCGTAGTACGACAGATCAGATGAATCATTTCATGTGTTGTACAGATATCCCATCTGTCCTATGAGCGACCGATGAGGCACTTGAGCGACAGATGGGGTTCATCTGTCCTGTTCTGCTACTTGCTACGTAAAATCCCTAACTCCCTATTAGCAAGAATTTAAAATTGTGCATGTGAACATCATGTGTTTAAAAAAATATAGTGTCAAGATTGGTAATGCAGTACAAGAGGACATTGATGAACAAAATTCTGCTATAGTATTTTTCAGATGGCTCTGCTGTCCTATTTTAAACTGTAATATGCAAGCAAAGGTTATATCAAAAACCGATTACCAGAGATACAACTAGTTTTGCTTGCTATGTTTGTTAATTTCCACTAAAGGTTACCTGTCTTCTGTCATGTCATGACGAATTTCAGAGACTGAGAATGTTTTGAGAAACTATAGCAAACTTTCGTGAACTGTGGGTAAAATGTGAATTTTTAAATTCATGAATCAATATTTTGCATCATTTTTACTTTTCCACTCAGGATCGAGCCGCCAGAAATCCGTAATAACCCAAATTATTAATCGTCAACTTTTTATGGTGAGCATTAAAGGTTTCCCTAGATGAAAAAAAAATTGTCTAGTTGTCAACTTTTTTTGGTTTTTTATTATTTATTTCATCGCTACATTATATGTATTGGACAGTAGTATCAGTTATCTACTTCCACGCACCCATATTTTTAACAAACACAAACAACTGATTGAATAATTTTACGAATGAACTTTTTGCACGACGTTGCAAAAGTTTTGCGGCTTCCGAGGAAAGTAAAATTGGAACTATATGAGTTCCTTAGGGTTTTGTAGAAATGGGGCAGAACATTCCGAAAAACCCCTGGCATGAAGCATAACTTAAAAGAGTTGAAAAACAAACAAACCATGTGATTAACTGACTTTGTCACGCACAATACATTCATTTTTCTCTGTTTTTTTTACAGAGGCGTCGTCAATGTTGTCCGTGCCAGTAGGTGAGGAGGGCGCCTCTTCCGTATTGCCATCTCCATCAAAACCACGATTTCAGTCACAACTGTCCACATCCTCTCAACATTCCAATAGTCATACAAACCCGATGAGCTTTTTGAGAGCCTCGTTCCGAAGAAATAACTCCTGCTCTCAGTCAAATGCGGGCATGTCGACCATGGGTCAAAACGGAGAAGATGGGAGTCCAATCACTCCTGTGAACCAAGCCATGCGGCTCCACACCTCAAAGCCCACATTGGCGATGAACTCTTCAGGTCTTCGACGCTGTAACGAGGGAAAATCCCTGCGTCGCAAAAAACGAGTCATTCAAATGTTGGGTGTCGTTGTGGCAGAATTCTTTTTCTGTTGGGCACCTCTGTACGTCATGAATACTTGGTACTTGTTTAGTCCAACAGAATTGTACAACATGATTGGTCCATTGGGAGTCTCCCTTGTTCATTTGCTAGCATATATTTCGTCCTGTTGCAATCCCATCACCTTGTTTTTTATGAGTAAAGTATTCCGCTCAGCATTTTGCCATGTTTTTGGATGCCTCTGTTTAAGTGGACGGACTTCATCGACTCAACGAAATGACTCTGTGATGCTCACGAGGAATCGCAGTCTGTACAATCCATCGCAGTCTACTAAAACTAATCATGTGGGAGTCTAATGGTAGAGATTACTAACTACTAGTTATATATGAAGCTAGGCTATAACTAAACAATTCTTGGTCTGCATCTCTGCATTCGTTTCATCATAAGTAAATGAACTTTAAATTTATTAATTGGCACATGAGGCAGATCCTGTTTACTACATGCGACTAAAACTGCGAAATTACTGCGAAATAAGGGAGCATGCAGAATATTTCTAAACCAAGATGGAAAGTAGCTGTAGAGTGCAACTAAATGCGCGCTATGGTATTTTATCGTGCTTGCTACTCATACTCATACTAATCATTGGGAAAGTATATAGGGAAGGTAAGTTTTGTAATATCTTCATTTTCCAACTCCTGGGATATGAGAAGTTATGAGTTTGTACGATTCGATTTCAAGACAATTTGTTACTTTAATGGAATGTAGAATTCACAGTATATTACTATACATTACTTTATTGTTAGTAATTGAGTCAGTCGAATGAATTTTTTCAGATAATATGTCAAGTGTTTAATAGTCAACCGTCATGTAAAAGTGAGAGGATTTTGTACCTGAAAATTAAAAGAAATATAAAGAATAGAGTTAGTTATATGTGGTATTAGTTAGTTGGGCTATTAAATATCACTAAATATTTTTTCATCGTCAATTGTTGGTACGGTTGTTGCATTAATTTCATCACTGTTGAAATGGAGAGATAGGACTTGGAAATTAATAGAAGGCGTTTGTAGCCCAAAAAAATATGGTCGTGTAGTGTATTTGATATCTAAGATCTCAAAATATCAATGTATTTATAATGCTGTAAGCACTTTTAATTGTTGACCAAATGTGTTTTTAATTTTTTACAGCTATTAATTTTTAATGAAATTGCCTCTTTCATGATATCTCCCAGTTCTTCTCTTGTTTTGCATAAAGTTTGTTTCCTTTCATATGAGTCTTTTAATAATACAGTCTGGTCAGTATAGTTAGTATTATTGTGCAGTGAAAGAGTACAAAGTATTCATGAAGGGTTGGCAATCATCTTTTTTAAATTATGCTTCACTTTTTAAAGTGTTACGTTTATCATAATATACCATCGCCCCAGCCTAAAATCTAAGACTAAAAATTAGTACTCACGTTATTTGTATTATGCTGTACAATATAATTTAAAATTGTAAACCATTGTGGTTACATTTCAGCATTTACGTATTTTCAAATATAAATGTGTCAGTTTTGAAATAAATTGTTTCCGTTCCATCCTTTGTATCGTCTATTTGATTCACAAACACACAAAAAACCAAGTGTTATGACCTCGTATGTAAAATGTGCATATGCAAAATCTAACATTCTTTTTATTGTAATAAGCTGGCACTGCACTGAATCAGTATTCGATTGCTTACTGAACACTTCTGTAGCCGAATAAGATGTTCCTATACGCTTACAACAAATAAAGACGCTCAGTATGAAATCTGCGGAATGAGCACTCTGGTAGAGAAATGGGAATCTACCTATGCAGCTTTCTCCTTTCACGAAGATCGCTTATCATACTGTAGAGTGCGCTAGCCACCGAATAATGTAACGTTGGACAACAAGATCGGTTCATCCGATCTGAATTTTATACTGAGCCAACCAGCCAGCCAACAATAGCAAAGTAGCTGGGCTGCAAACGATGCACGAAGGATCATATTTTATGCGCTGCAATGCTTTGCAGCAACGAACTGAAAAGTGCCATGAGGCACAGCAAGTGAGCAGCAAAAATTATTATTTAAAACTGTTAAAAAATCTATATCTTGTACAGTATGATTAATAATCGTTGAATACGAAAAATTTTAAAAAATCGTTCATTGTCGTGTAAAAATATCTACCATTCATGAAAAGCCGTCGACTCTTTTTTCTTCACCAGGCTTCTAAATCTTTAAAAATCAAATGAGCTTCAAAAGTCGTTGATGAATTGATTAAAAATCATTGATTTATTTTTATTTTTGCTGACCTTACGATGCAAGCGGATTGTATAATGCGCCACAAAATTTTGCAAGAATTTACTTGCTAAACTTCTTTGTTTATATTAGAAACTGTTGCCAGGATTACATTCACAGAAAACTCCCTGTGAAATGGTCTGAACGAAATAGCATTGGAATAGCATTAGAGATTAACCAATTAGAATTGCGTTCAAAATTTATGCAAACCTGATGACTGTCCTTTTCAACATTTACTCATGTTACTGATAAGGGGGCGAGAAATCGCTCTTTCTGACGTTATTTGAAAAGAGTTTTTTAACACCTTTATGACCACTATTGTCAAAGGAAAAGTGTGTAGTGCGGCTTTATACACTTTTTTCATCAACATAACTCAAACATGCGTGCACTGAACGTTACCAAATTGCCGGGCTTTTAGTGGTCCTCAGTAGTATTGAAGTATATAAACATTAGTGTTAAAATTGCATTCTTTTATGAAACAAAAATCAAGGATATTAAACTTTATTTTTGTACAAAAAAAGGTTCATACTTATTAGTTACCAGTGAAAGTGCCTGTTCTACGAACGGATGGAATCTAGACTAACTAAGACAAATATTTTGGTGTGTTAATATAACATGCGAATTTGAGTGTACAGCATTCATGAAAGAAAATAACATATAAATGATTCGAAAAAACTATTTTCCATACTTCGTTTCTATTCTCAAAATGTATTTTGCAGCTTAACGATGGCAAGTCAAATCAAAGGTGGACAATGGAAAATAAAGGCTCGACATTGGCCCACATAAAATTCCGACAGCATTAAATCCAAGAGTTTTTTCAGATTTATTAATAAATTTACAGAAATTTAAATTAGAAATAACATAGAGAATCCTCCAGACCTTAATAAATTTCCTTGTCAAATAGTTGGTTAATTTTAAATTTTACTTTTTTAAATCCGAGTTGGAGAATGTTCAATCTCGACAAAACAATGATCTAAGAAAGTCGAACCACTTCAACTTATAAAGCCCTTGTCCTGCTCTCTTTCACATGTTGTCTGTTTTTTGACGAATTTTTTTGGTCGAAAACTTTTTTTTTCGCAAAAACCTTCTGAACAGCTTTTTCACGATGGTTGACTATTTATTTTCAAAAATACGATTCTGCAACGCACCGTTAGCAAATTGTGTCCTCGTTTTATTACGAGATGAGAATTTTCCGGTATGTACGAGCATTAAATTTAAAAAATATTTAAAAATTCCAATATGATTTAGTTAGCTCAAACGACATGGTAATGAATATTGTTCAGTATTGTAATCAGAGCTGGATAGAGAGCAATTAGCCATATGAGTTTTAGAGTTCATTAGCTTCATTGGTATATTTCTAATTTGTCAAACTTGGCTGATGCATGAAAATTGAGATGAGTTACAGAATTGAAAAAATCAAAGTTTCCATGGAAAATAACTTGGCAACCCCTGAGAATTAAAAGCCCTTAGCTATTTTGGAATTTTGAATTTG
>Ga0210040_10004889_pt1 | contig 17256 bp, 8 predicted proteins | sample CryGeyCG12114_NA_FD_185462 | JGI IMG/M metagenome (GOLD analysis project Ga0210040, IMG submission 185462) | Groundwater microbial communities from aquifer - Crystal Geyser CG19_WC_8/21/14_NA (SPAdes) (version 2) | ecosystem: Environmental > Aquatic > Deep subsurface > Groundwater | place: USA... | reverse complement strand
CTTGAACATATAATGCCAACCTGCTGGGAGTCAAAGGGGTATTACCTGGCATAGAAATTGAGTAGTTTCAATACTACATTTTTTATAATAGTAGTGCATTTGGATTACATCGAGTCATTCATCCATTCGCTAACCACTCTACTTCATTATAATTCTTGCACAAACACATATTTACGGGATATATGCTCTACAATCAAGAGATGATGACAACGGATCTCCAAGGTTGTTCACTTCTCCTCTTAAGGCACAATATCTTTCAGTCGTGATGATACAATGTTAATTCCATAGTTTAGTTGGTACAGTCACAGTTTTTCGCTTCCGCAGGGTGCTAATCACTAGAACTAATATCATTACAAGTGGTTAAGGATAGCACAATGTGTATACTTTTGTACTTGAGAAAAAATGGCAGTCAAGAGTGCAGTTTATCAAACCATGGACGACGGGTTTAGAATAAGCATTCTAGAAGTTGCCAATGTAATATTTGTGGATTTCAATACGTTGTTTGACTTGATACTGTGTGTCAATGCAGGCATAAAAAATCTTTCATCACAATATGCATACGAAAGACAGTAGTATGGAGTACAAGCCTAGTTAGTAGTGAAATAGGGTCTTTTGTGAGTTCAAATTATGTCAAGTCCATGAAAGTCATTGATATTTACAAACTTTCCCCTCGCAGACCTTTAAGATAGTACATTGCTACATCGAAATGGTGTTTCAAATTGTGCAATCCATGTGCAAGGAAGCGCAAATAGTTAAAGGTTATTTAGAATGTTGAAGCAGTAATACTTTATTACTGTTATGTCTTTTAATGCCAAGTGCAATAATGCTATAAAATTAATGTAATTTACTTTTGTTAATGGAGCTAACTATGTTTTTTGCAACAACTGATTGTACATTAAATTTTTGGTTAGTAAGAAAAACAAACATGCCCTGCAAAAAAGTAATTGGAGAAATAATAAGATTCTTTCACATATTTCAGGTCAGCTAGATATTAAATGTGGACACGGCAATGAAGATGTGATTTGGTGCTTAAAATGGTCAATAGAATTATGAACGGTAGAGATTATTTTCTCTAAATAATTCGGGTAACCCAAATATCATCTAACGGTTACATTTAATGTATGATTGAAAGGAAATTATTAGCGTTCTCTAATTTTGGCCAAGAATAGAAAATAATAAGCATTCAACAAAGTAGAGCGTCCACACCCACATCATCGTTATTGATAAGGTTGGATGGGCTCATCAACAATACTGATTTGAGCATTGCCAGCATAGTTAAATACCTCATCAGTAAAACCAAAAAACAAACTGAGCAAATAAGTATGCATAAAAACTAATTCATTGCATTTTTTCACTACCTATTTTACACAATAAAATTCGTGCAAGAAATGATTTACATCACGTTACGGGACTCCTAAAAGTTTTAACGTCCCTGCAACAAATAGGAAGAAAAAAAAAACAATTTCTTCGCACAATTTCATTTGACTCATGTGGCCAAATTAATTTTTAACAGTACACGAACATCCAACAAACTTATTCACCGTCGAATGAGCTCAAATTTCTCACCATAAGTAACGCACTACATAAAAGTCCAGCAACTAGCACGTGATGGCATTAAAACTAACTGCAGATTCAAATCATTAAGAAAAAATCGTGCATTACAATTTTTGACGCGCTGTACGTAAGACAACCATTTGTTCTTCACTCTTTGACAGGCACGTGTAGAAACTCCAAGAATTTTCCTACTCCCATTGCCAAACGAATTTCATTTCATGAAATAAATACAAACAAAAGGCTGTAACTACCTAATAAATTCCACACCTTCTAATAGTAGCAAACAGACAAGGAAAATTCTTGGCCCATCTTATAGTAACTAACTAAAACCAAAACCCTCTAACCTTAATAATGAATTTTAGTTTCATGCATGCGATGACATTTAGGACCACCAATGAATACGTGAAAGGGTGAATCCCTCATTTCACTCTATTATGTGGTACACCTGATTTACATTATGCTACTCTTGTTACCACCATGGAAGATGATTACGATCAATAGAACTGAAATTCCGGGCATTTATCACTCGGGAACTTCTTACATAGCGCATTTGTAGAACGCTAAACAAAACCAACCATTGTTCCTGACTTGTAGTGCAAGTTGAATCAAGAGCGAAATCAAAGCTATACATACTACAATGCATTTGAAAAGATCATAGAAACATTTGGATAAAGTGTGAGTCAGATACTTTATGCAAAGTAGAACTCCCTTTTTCGGAACAATGAGCTCATTATGATGTAAAAACAGAACAGGTAACTTGTTTAAATAGACAGTGGACTGTATCTACATTAACTAACTAACTCTAACTCGAATTGCATGGTTGACATTGTTTAACTAATCATACCACAACAGACCCAGCATGTAGACTCATTTTTGAGATCGTGGTAACGGCATATTATGACAAACACGAACGCCGACAATGACATGTATGAATTACGACAGTTTGTCTTTTCCCTGTGAGTTGAGTTTGTTTGTTTCACAAATTTGGAATTCAGGTTGCTTTTTAGTAAGCTTTTAGTTAGTTACTGGGTCATGCATTCAGAGAGTGCTACTGATGATGGGGTGACTATGACACATGCAAGTATTCTGATTCCATGGCTACTTCAGGTAAATGAGTTTTTCCTTAATTAGTTGGCCATGCCTTTCTCGATTAATTAGCATGCAACATGTCTTGTGAAAATGGGTTTTGCTCAAATAAGCGAAGCATGCCAAGAACAAACCAATAAATTAAGCAAGCAATTCCTGTGTAGAGAAAGAATGCTTTGTGTACCGGAGATTAAATAAGGATTGGAATTCATACACAAAACATATCCCTGACAAACTAAAACAAACAAAAAAGTGTCAATGCACTTTTTTAACACTAAACCCACTTTGGTTAGTTAGTCAGTGTGCAAGTTAAAATTGCGCACCTTAATGTGGGAAGTTTATACACTCCCAGCCCTATAATTAACTTGGTGATTATCCTATAATTTGTGTATTAAGATGTGCACAAAGAATTCTCATAAGATAGTAGTTAGCTTATTATCTGTCGCACACAAAAATATGCTTGGGTAAGAGTGACATGCATGTATGGGAAAAAATTTAGCATTATACCACTCGTTTGGTAATAATTATTATTGTACATACCTTGACTTGTCTTCACTTCCTCCTTCATTTTACTCTCTCCCTGTTGATACGGAGTTTTCTCATATGATTTCTTGTGGTCTATGCTTCCATGTAATGGATCCTTGCTGACACTTTTAGCTTCTTCACAACTACATAAAAAAGGATTCGTACTTTTGCACAGATGATGATCCTGGTTATCAGCACATCTCCTACTAACCCGATGGAATCTAGGACTCGTGATGCTGCTTCTACTCTCTACAGTAGCATCAAAGTTTGCAAAAAGTTCGGACTTTTCCTTCACGCATTCGTCGACTTGAATATGATGCAGTTTATGATTGCGGTGGGAACCCAGTTTATTATTGTGATTGTCATTCTTATCTTTTCCACCACCATGACTTTGTTCTGTTGCTTTCGAGTTTTTCGTTCTGATAAGTTTCCACGACTCTATGCCGCTGCTCTTATCTCCCAGAACCTTGACATGTGCTGTAGGGGTTGAGTTCATAACAGCATCATCGAATTCATATGAGGAGTAATTACTACCGTAATTACAATTATTCCCAATGCTTAATGTAGAGGAAGGAAATCCGGTAAAACTCTCGCTTTTCTTCACTCCGTGAGCCATGGGCAATTCAACATATGGGTGGATTATTGTGTTACTGTCAGCTGGATTGACAATCATGGTGTTCATTTTAGATTCAATTTGATTGTGCTCAACCTTTCTTTGGTCTTTTGAGACGAAGCAGGAAGAGGATCGTTTTGTTTTCTTGTCAATCACCGCATACAGTTGTTGAGCACGAGTCTCATTTGTACCAGTAACTTGTGTCAATGTATTTGGCATCTGTTGATTCTCATAGTTGCGTACTATGGGAGAATCATCATGGTGAAAAGGATCTAAATTTTGTGAGCTACTGTTGACAATGCTCGCATTAGTAGACATTGTGCCCACGCGTCTTTTGTTATTAACTACTTGAGCTACTGCTTGTGCGAAATTTGCAATGCTCGCTTTGTTCTCATGGAGTGGAGGAGTAGCGTGTGCATCTTTCATTTGATTGTTATCACTATGATTATTCATATCTAGTGAATGTAATGATGATCTGAATCTGAATTCAGCTTTCTCATGCTGAGACATAAGTCTCGAACAAGTGGTAGGAGTAGTGTTTGTTCTGACAGTTTCTTCTATAGGATGAGTAGCAGCACCTTTTACAAGCTGTTCCTGTTTGCTCTCACTTTTGTCAACGGCTGATGGTGGTTGTAGTAAACAATTATTAATAGGCATGATCGTGAGTTGTTGGTACACTGGATCATCACGACTTTCAGTTTCAATTGACCGAGTTGATTGAAAGAGGAAGTCATTTTCATTGTACTGATTAGTTTGGGGCTCCACTGTCCCTTCCAGGTAATTTAGGATTAGGTTTCCACGCTTTTTAAGAGTACAAGTCCAAGAGACATTCTTTAATGGGTCCTGTCGCTCTGGATTTGTAGGCATGTTTTCCTGTGAGTAAGTTTTGCATGAACTTTTATGTTGAATGGGTGGTAATTGGTCGTCTAAATTCTTAGTGGCTTTTACAAGTTGAGGTTTTTTACATGCCGATGTGGTGATTAAAGGTGTAAAGTCGGGACTTTCCTATGTGCAAACAAGAATGTTAAAATAGTCATTTTGGTTGGTAAATGTTAGTTTTTTATGGAGAGTTTTTTATGTCTTTTGCAGTATGTAAGCTGCTTGTTTTAATGGGAAAATGTTGTCAGATGTCTGTTAAAAGATACGAGCAGAATTTTTTTTAAATTAATTAATTTTATTTTTGGTTAAAGAATGTGGGGAAATGTGGCAATTAAATAGTGCGTTGCAGTTTACCTTGAAAAAGCTTGAAAATCTTTTAATTTTCCGTCTAGTTGGAGTGGCACTGCACCAACTTGAGCGTCGAAGCAGATTGCTAAATTTTTTTGTTTTGGACGACATTCTTAGCCATCTTGGTTGTACAGGACAGGAGTCGGTTGAAATGCTGTACTATTGTATGTGCCTGCTGTGCAATATAAACATACATGATTTCATTAGCATAAAAGTTAGAGTTTGATTTGATTGACTGAAAATCAACTCGATTTTTGGCAATGATTATTAACATGATTATTGCAATATATTGATTTCATAAGAAGTGTCTTGAAAGAATTTTTCAGCATTAATATTTGCATGATTACGTTCTACATTGCATATTGCATGGTGGTTGGTAGCATGAGAGAAAATTGAAAGGATTGAGAAATGAATACGCATTGTTCAATGAAGTGACAAAAACAAAGTACACAAAATACATACAAATGCATAGCATAACAAATAGATGGTGCAATGACATATGTTACTTTTCCAAATGCCGTGATTTTTACGTGTGAATGTGTTCTTAAGTAATTAAGGAAAGTAAATAATGCAATTAGGCGTATATTCATAGTTTGGTTGCGTCAGTTCTACATAAGTGAGAAATGAGTGAGCAAAATAGTAAATAGTTTCAATGGAATTCGAAATCAGTCTTACATAGAGATGTGATATAGGCTCTACTTAAACTTTAGATATTGTGTAATTCATTTTAATTTAGATTTAAAAGACCTGGTGTTTTAAGCCAGAAGAAAATGAAACAGCCATAATCTTTGTTATTTGTAAAGACTTTGCAAAAATCGTGCTTCCATTTTCCATTAATCTTATTATGCTTGACTGAAAAATACACTGATTATGCATTCCTACATTGTTCCCAAGAATTTAATCTTGTATTATATAAAATTGTATAACAGAGCTTATAATGCACAAGCATATACAAATGCAGACTGCATTCTGACGCCGATTTGAATGAATTATGGGCCGATGGGCCACACACGCATGTAATTTGTCTCAGAGAGAAATCTAAAACAGATTAAGAGAATGGAATTGTCTTTATGCTTCGTTTGAACTGAATGAGATTAAATTCGTACATGTTTACTAAAATAGTTAACAACTTAAAAGATGCATCGTCTGCTAATTGGTTTCATTGCATCTTGCATCCAATGTTTCATGATTTCTTTTTTATTTGCTTCACTTTTCCATTCCTCATATGAGAATAAAATGGAAAGTCGTGCAATATCATATCTACAGCTTTAGTCTCCATTTTGCTTAAAATCTGTTAATAAAAGTATAATTTGGCATTCATACCTGCAAACGAAATGCACACAAAACTATGCCATATGATATCATTTTTTGAGCATTATCTGTTTATCAGGAAAGTCATCATGCATGAAGAGCATTATACTTGATGAAGATGCATCGCATCATGCATCTTACTTTCAATCATTGTTGAACATTAATGACACTTAAATGGTAAAAATTATTTTAACCTTTTACCCTAAAAAATAATGCATGGTAATTTACAAGGATACCACAACTCAATTTTCAAGACTATGTTAAAAACGACTGCATGAGTATGTGAGTACGAATACATAGCTACAATCACTACAAAGAGATAAAATGCATTATTTCAAATATTTAGAACTAACCTCGCACTTAGTTTCCAGCAAACATTCAGAATAGATGATAAACTAGCCACAAATACAATTGTAAAAACTTCACCGAAGAACAATATATTCTGAACTGCTCCGACCAAATAAACTAAAGGAAATGAAGTCCCAAGGTGAAGTTGAGACCGCATATGTATAATCAGAGTGGTCAGAGTCTCTAATAGATAGCCTGAGAAATGCCATTGCATGAAAAATTTATGTGCCAGATTTTGCAAAAAAAAGGAAGGTGCAATAGTTATGTGACCTGTAATATTGTGACTGCCAGGATTTAATACATAAGAAGATACCTATTATTATGTAGCTGATTTTATTGACGTATAGTTTATCAGGCACGAGAAGCTGAAGTTCGTTAGGTAAACAAGCATACAAATTTCTTAAGAGTGTGACATTTAATGAAAGAGTTCACAGCATGTACCATTATCAGTTTGTTAATCTGCTTTCTGATATATTGAACTTACAGAAGTTCAGTGAAAATAAAAAGTACAGAGGGTAATATGCAGTGATTATGAACCAAAGCTTTCCAAAAAAATTTCTGCATATTAATTCTCATCTGTATCTCATAAAAATGTAGCAATTCCTCGTTTTCTCACGCTCTTTTGATTTCCACGTTCAATCACTGCATTGAAAATAGTATGAACTGACCAGTACATAAATTAGAATTTGCTAATAAGCAGCCTAAACTATACATTCACGATAAACAGAGAGAGGTTGAGTAAAACAAATACAGGTTCATCTTTAAGGTGATCAGTGAAGAAGAGGATCAGTGTACTTTACAGGTAATCGCAAGCCGTAACATAGAATATGGATGAATGTACTATGCTTATTCAACTTTTTCTTATTTAATCGATTAAGTTCTCACTCTCACTATTTAATTACAATGTAGGTCAAATTTCTTGGCTTCGAAAACCTAATGCCTGTTTTCTTTCAATTGAACCTATTAATGAAAGTAATAAAAAAAATTACAGCGAGCGACACATCGTCTATCAACAATTGACAGAATATCAAATATCAGTCGATCATTCATTTTAATTATATTTAAGAAAAATAATGGATGGCGTCAATAACATTATTCGATCGCTTAAATAGAAATACCATTTGCTTGCACGCCGTTTTGTCGAAAAATATATTTCTTGTCCCTGCAGAGTGACAGTCAGTGTCATAGAGCAAATGACGTGGGAAGTGTGAACCTATGAAATTTGTAAATAATTTAGTTTTGTTACAACTGTTTTGAAATTTTCCATGAAATATAACACTTCAAAGTTAATGTAATGTCAAGTAAATTAATTGGAAAATTGTCAATCTAGCTAGAGAACTGCACAAACTCTCGAACGGATTATTTTAAACGGTGAAATCGGAATTAATCTTAACATCATTTGTAAACATCAGTAAGGCAAGGTAAAGTGAAAATATGTATAGAATGTATAGAAAGGAACAAAAAAGTAAACTAATTAGGCTACCCGGCTACCCCAACCATAACCACGTACCTTTCGCTTGCTTCCCGGATAAGGTTGGGGGATACTTAAATCCAAAATTTCTGAAAAACTGGAATAAGAAAAAATCCTGGCAACTCTGAAAAACAAATTCGCAATCCTATCCCACTTGTATAATCGCCATTTATGGTTAATTTTAGCTGACAGAAAATGATCGGGGAATCTAAATCAAATAAAAATCCGGGGGGAAGTAATCCTATGGAGCAGTTTATTTTGCTTGCAAAAACTGCCAAAGGAGCGGCTGCTACAGAATTACTTTACCAAGCGATCGAGGCTCCAGGTATTTATGCATTTGGTCAACTTATGGAGATGGACAACATTAAAGAGGTACGTTAAAATTAAATTTCAGAAGTATGGTCGTTATTTTTTGTTATTCAGCTCAATAGGTTACTACTTTGGTTTTGCATATAGTTGGCGAGTAGCGAGCACAAAAAATTCTGGGATTTAGTTAACATTTTCGCGTATGGAACGTACAAAGACTACCTCCAACAAAAATCGGCGCTACCTGAGTTGACACCGGCGCAGAAAAAAAAGCTGCAATACTTAACTATTGTAACACTGTCCGAAAAAAATAAATGCATCCCGTATGAAGACCTACAAAAGGAACTTGATATTCCAACTGTACGTGCTCTGGAGGATTTGATAATTGAAGCAATTTATGCTGGTACTATCAGATTATACAAAAAATTAATTTCATCTCAATCGTGGTAAAACTACAGGCAATAATAAAGTTATTAATTGCAATTTCACGTCTTCCTTAGATATTATGGAAGGTAAATTAGACCAAAGCCAAGGGTTGTTAGAAATAGATACTACAATTGGAAGAGATCTCCGGCCCTCTGACATTAATACGGTTGTCAGCACTCTGGAATCTTGGTGCGACGCTTGCGATAACATTCTTGCCACTCTTCACACTGAAATTGATAAGGCAAATTGTGCTAAAACTGCTCGGATTCAGAGACGGGAAGCACGAGAACAAGAAGTATTGCGAAATATGAATTTAACTTTCTTTTGAACTATCTTGTATCTCCAATTACCAATCTAATCTAACTAAAAAAAATTTATAAATAGATCGCTAATCTGAAGAAAACTGCCAAAAGTCAAACTCAAGATTCTGAAGAAATGGTAACAGATTCTCGGGAAGCTATGGGTGTAGATAAAACTCCCAAAAAAACCGTCAAGAAAGGAGGAAAATCTTCAAACAGACTTGATCGAATGTTTAATAAATGAATAATGTAGCATAATGTATTAGTTACGTTTCTAAAATAATTACTTTATCTTAATAATTTTCGTACTATTTTGCTTTATTTGCTTCACTTTGCGTATGAACTAAACTAGTGTATAACTTACTTTGAGGTGTAACTTGGGATTCGAATTGTGAAAACTTACCTTTATATTTGGATTTTGGAGAACTCAAAGAATTTCGGCGTAAGTTGTATTTTTTGTGTGTATAATTGATCTGAATAAACCTGAGTTTGCGAACAGTTGCGAAAACGGAGTGAAAGACTGGCTTATGTAATGTCCGACCAAAATAGCATTGCTGTTACAACTTACGAGCTCCAGTAGAAACTTGAAATTTTCCGAGTCTATTTTGTATTTTTTGTAGGATAAGAAGAAGAAATATCTTTACACTTTTGATTAACTCAACTAACTATTGGTAGTAATGGTAGTAGCGAGAATATGGTCATGGTCTGGATGCATTTTGGCAAAACTAGTTAAGTAGTAAAAATAAAACAGGTAAATTGTGTTTCTGAATTTCTGTCCACAGATAGATACAGACTGGAATTAAGTAGCTGTACAAGCAAACTTATAGAACGGCTAATATAAAGTCAGTCTTATTCATTATGATTTTTTTGCTTACCGTTTTCCATAAGCTTTCGCACAAGCTTGGGAGATGACGAGGACAAACCGTGCAAACTCGCAACCGTGGTGCCATTGAATTCTCATATGTGGATTGTTTTGAATAATGCAATTGCTATGCATAACATAATACTGCCCAGCCAGTGCCAGATCAGTTTTGAGAATAAATGAAAAACTGAAAGGATTATTTGATTGAACATACATTGATTTCTCTTGGTCCATTTAGTAAATCAAACAACAATAAAAAATTAATATTCAATTCAGAATTAGTGAATGTGTTGTTTACTGCAGCGTATATCAATTATGGAATAGCACTACTTGTCAGCCTATAGACAAAAATTGTTTGGAAATAATTCAATATTCTGTCATTTTTATTGCGTTTTGGCGTTATAGAAGTGACATATTGTTCTCTGGGACAATTATATTTGCATACTTTCTGATTAAAGATAAAGAACTCAAAATTATACAATTATTGTAATCTATTACAGTCATCTTTGAAATATTCGGGATTTATAAAGTAATATTTGCATCGTCACTCGTTGGAGTAAGAATAAGTAAGTGACGTCATATTTTCACGGGCATTTACTTGCAACAGTTAAATATTAAATGTTCCGTATCGTTGCATTAACAATATCTTCCCATGTATGAATAGGAGCAGAACGAAATTAATGCTTAACGTGAAATAGTGCGACGCATTGGAGTGTATTTAGCATTTCATTTCTTTCTACCAATTCATGATGCTCATTTATTTAGAATTTCAGTATGAGCGCGTCTGGCTCTGGAGGTCTGGTCCAGAGACGAAATGTTTCTAAACCAACTGAAAACGGGGCCCCTGGCAAAGAAGATGACCCCAAATCTAAAGATTCTGATGCTGAAGATGCTGATTCCAAAGAAACAAGGCTAACTTTGATGGAAGAAGTTTTGCTTTTAGGATTAAAAGATAAAGAGGTACGTTTTTTGAATGATTGCTGGGGTTCCCTAACCCTGTACTTCTTGGAAAATAAAAGATTGCGTTGTAACTTAAAATCATTTGTCATGATGCCATGTTATTGTTTTCCTGTAGGGCTACACATCATTCTGGAATGACTGCATATCCAGTGGGCTACGAGGTTGCATCCTTATTGAGTTAGCCTTGAGAGGTAGAGTTGAGCTGGAGAAAGCTGGAATGAGAAGAAGAAGTCTTAGTTCTCGGAAAGTACTGGTAAAAAATGATTCCCCTTGTGGTGATGTACTTCTCGATGAAGCTTTGAAGCATATCAAAGATACCGAGCCTCCTGAAACGGTTCAAAGCTGGATCGAGTATTTAAGTGGTATGGACATATTTAAGTAATGTTACTTGATAATCAAATAGTAAGTAGCAGATTTTGCTAAATATTCTGTTTTGCTGCTTTGCAGGAGAAACATGGAATCCACTGAAGTTGTCCTATCAATTGAAAAATGTCCGAGAGAGGCTTGCAAAAAATTTAGTTGAAAAAGGAGTTTTAACAACTGAGAAGCAAAATTTTTTGCTATTTGATATGACTACTCATCCGTTAGTCGATAACATTTCCAAAACTCGTCTTATTAAAAGGGTATAGCAATAGCTGATACTTTTACTTGCTTCACTTTTATCTATTTTGTATTTCCGACTTTGGCCTAAATTTTGTCTATTTTCTATCTTAATAGTCTTTTTTTTCCAGATTCAAGATTCAGTACTTTCCAAATGGACAAATGATCCGCACAGAATGGATAAACGGCTTCTCGCTCTTATATTTATGGCTCATGCTTCGGATGTTCTGGAAAATGCATTTGCACCACTAAATGACGACGACTATGAATTAGCTATGAAAAGAGTTAGAGAGCTGATGGAATTGGATTTGGAAGCTGAAAGTGCGAAGCCCAACTCCAACATAAATGAAACCATGTGGGCAGTCGTTGCCGCCTTAATAAAATGATGATGATGATCCAAATCCTTAAAATTTCTACATTTATGTGATTTCGCCTCGTAAGTTAACTTGTCTATGTCGATGACGTATGTAAGTGTACAGTTTACAACAATCAGATTTATACGATAGTGATAATTCTTAAGTGTTATCTGAAAAATTAAAGCCGCAACAGTCAAAATACATTTATATTATCATACATTTATATAATATTCTTTCCATGTAAATTGGAAATGCTACAACAAGAAATGTATTCACCTATGTTAATTTCTAATTTTAATATTATTTGATTGAGTAGTACCAAACCGCAAACCAGCTATCATGTAATATGTACATTCTCTTCATTACTGTAAAACGCATGTGTCGTGTGTGTTAAAATTTTTCCAAAATTGCGTTAGCAATGTGGTGAAAGAATATTCCTTTTCTAAAAATCGTAAATTTACTGAATAGTGCTCTGGTTTTTCTAAATTTGTACTTATAAGTTTTGTATTTAGCAAGGTAAATTATATAGTGCAGTTAATTTAGCCAGTGTGTACTAATGTTTGCCATTTGTATAAGTATGGTACAGTGTTTTCGTTTTAAACTAAAATTATGGTGTAATATTATTATTGTGAAAGAAAACAAAAACCTTTTAATATGTTTGCTGAACTGTATTTACAAAATATTTCTGCGTGTAATCAGTTGAAGTGAAAAGGTAAAGAAAAACTGCTTTATCCAACAATATATAAGTCATTGCGCCAAGTTGATAAATTATATGTGAACTTCTCGCAGCAATCCATTATTGTTATGTTATAGCGAACCCAATTTTGCTTTCAACCAGTTACCTCTATCAGTTTGACAGGATGTATTTGAATAGAATAAGCTGAAGTTTTTTTGCGCTCCCTTTTAAACTTGTACGTCACAGCTACAATTTGTAAAGGAAATCGTAATTTATTAATTGCTGAATGTAGGTAGGTAGGGTTGGAGTGGTAAAAGTTATTATTATGATGTGCGATGGTGCGAATATTTTTATTTCACCTATTATGTTTCTACAACTCTAGGATTTAACTTATAAATGCATAAAAAGATGTTGGTAACTACCTGGTATTTTTGGTAATTTAGTAGTTAGCATGGGCTCACCTACTCTAGATGGGTAAATCTTTAGCGGCTTGATAGCGGTTTAAGCTAATCCAATATAATATTGCTATTATCTGGAAGACTGTGCATGATGTATTGTAACAATAATAGTTGAGCAGTTGAGAGTGGTCGTGTTTTAAGATAAAATAGCAGAATAAAGGCGCAAATTTTATTTAACTCGATAATGATGTTAATATGGAATTTATTTATGTCAGTGACCATGAATACTCCATTCGTCCATTCTATCTTGGTCGAACGAAGATCAGTCATAGTCAAAAACTTAAACAATCTGTACACTAAGATCGCTGTTAAGTTAAGCCTATAGCGCGGTACATTTTTGCATTATACATCTTCGTCTGGACTGGACTGGAGGGAAAACTTACAAGCAAGCTGATGAACTACACAGCGTAATTTTTTGTTATTTTTAATGTGCGAAAGCTACATACGCTTAATGTAAGGCTACAATAGATGGTAGTAATGGTAAAGGTTACGGTCTCCAATCTTTGTTGCTCACCGTTAAAGTTTCATATGATGAACCCTTGTTTTTTTAAATCACTCGCTTAACGCGTTTTAAATTTGATCATCACACTTGTGCATGATACATTAATGATTTTAATAAATTATCCCTAATAGATCTCAACAGGAGTCATATGGACCGTGGTGGGTGAGCAAGTGGAGATTATTAGTTGACTTTGATCGATATGGCCTATGTATATAAAAGATAAAAGTTCAGAAAGTGAAAAAATGCTCCATACATCATGCATGTATTTCTTATGAACTTTTACTCTTTCTGATAATGGATGATATAATCACACATCAGTTTAATCTTTTCCAAGACATAATTAATGATTTCGTCTCGTAAAAGGACGTAAATGCTGTCAGATGGAGGTGCAAAGTGCAAAAGTGCATTTTCAGCTTATCTTGAGAGGTGATTATATAATTTTGAGCAGTAGAGATAACCTAAGACATGTATATTACTTACCAGAAGGCTACCTCTAGTCCTCTAGAAATGATTGAACTGAAAAGTGGATTCAATTCCTGTAAAAAACTTCAGGTACAACTTGGCTTTGCCCGGTACAGGTGTTAAAACAACTTAATCAGTTTTGGAGCGTTGAAAGATTGACTTCACACACTTACAATACAACACTTTTTGTTATTGATAAATGGAATTGATTTTGTTAAACTTGCTCTAAGATGACACCGTAATGCATTTTCTGCATTTTCTAAATCCACTTTAGTTTTTTACGCGTTGATTCTAGCATTTTATAGCTTAATCGAAAGCTAAATTTGTCAAAAAAATGCTTGGTTTGAAGATGAATCTTCACTATTCCGTGACACTGATCTATATTTGATTTGCGAAACGGGGAAGTGAATGTATTATTGCTATTTAAATCCGCGGAAATGACTCTAATGCAACAATTTTTGTGTTATTTCATATAGAGTCGGCGACGTAGAGTAAGACGACCTAAAGAGAACGACGTCGCGATACGCAACGCTTCTATGGTGTTCATTTGCAGTCCCCTTCATTCTTCTGCGTAGTCTAAACGTTTGAAAAATTTGAAGTCAATCGGTTGATGCCTTCCAAAATGGTGGACACACCAAAAAAGTGGCACGCGCATGGGTACATAAGCCCTGTATCAGGCTGATAAAAAATATGATTACACAATCCACCATTAATTACGAACTTGATGGGGATAATTCATAGATAAGGAGTTTATTTAGGCGCCAGGTCGGGGGCACGTTAAAAATATAACAGGATTTTTTTAAGTTTTGCAGATTTCTTTACAGAAGTAGGATTGCAAAATCATTTAAGAATTCACGATGGAATTAGGCGAATTACCCTAATTTATTAAACAAAATGAACCTCATGGAAAAATACGGTGATTTTAAGTGACAGTAGTCAATAACTGCTGCACGCAGTTTTAACAAGTGTTGAACGCATGACACGACAATTGACAAGATCGCGTGTGATAGGTGGTATTTGCTGTGCAAAGTTTGTATAAATAAATGATTCAAAGGTAAAAATGTCGTGAAAAGCCGAAGTGATTTGTTTTCATTACATCAATGTCACTTGAAAATTGCAAATCAATGCTTTGTAGCCTTACAGTATCTGCATAATCAAATGACAATCACATATGAATTTTTTAATTCAAACAAAATTGTTTGTCTCCTTTCACCTTATTACTAACAATGTAAGTCCGAAATGTGTTCGCGAACAATTTTCTTGAAAACAGACTTGAAGTCTTCCTTATAACTTCTAGTATATGCCTACAAAATATTGTAATCCGATGCGGTCGTTGAGCTTCACAATAACAAAATTCGTAAAAAAAATTTAACATGGAGTTAAATGGGAGAAAAAAAGTAGCAAGGGACCCTGTCTTTACTGAATTTTTACGTGTTATTTTCCGTATGAAAAATCGAAAAATGGACTTCGATTTTGGGCCCAATTTTTCCGTATTCTTTGTTCGACTGTTACTGACAAACGAAAGCGCATCGGATGGGAATATTTCAGGTGCATATACTAGAGGGTCCTTAGTAGAAGACTTACAAAGTGTTTTTAAGAAAATTCCTTACGAATATACTTCGGACTTACATTGTAAGTTTAGCATATTGATTTGATGCTGAAAGATGAATGAGAATAGTTGACATGCCACAAATCTGTTCAACAAACATTGTTCACAACAGATTGCACTTGTATTAAATACACTGGGTATTTTGGAACATCACGCCACTGAATCTGGGAATTTCCTAAAAAAAGTAAGCGTGAATTTGTATTGCCAAATATTCGCTTTCTCACATGCATGTACCTATATTCTATTTTTATGAAAACTTCCAATTCCATCCTCCGGTCCTATCTACCGGCTATAATTATGTATGATGGGAATTTAAAAAAAACATACTTTGTGCATGTCACTTAACATTGAAAACATCATACCATACAAAACCCTGTTTGTTTACATCGCGGTTTACGAACCTGATTGCAGCAGTTTTTGTTTTTACTGCCGCAGTAGTTTTTGCCTTCATTCTGCACTACCAATTAGATTGTCATCTTTCCATGCATATTCTGCTTTAGTCTTGGAACTATAGAATAGATATTATCTCCTTCAGCTCCAAGACTATTCAATCTGGCATAAAAAACTTAGGGAATAACGCAATAATGCTGTCAATTACGGACAAAAATAGAATAATGGGGCAATCTGTTTATTTATGCCATACAATATACAGTGCGTGTGGAATCGGCGTTCGTGAAAAATTTGTCCCAAGGTGCCTCTACTGAAGTTGAATAACTTTTACCTGCATCCTTCGCATTACCTTTGGTTTGAATGCTATTCGACTGGCATGCTATCTCTATTGGATTTTAGACAAGTGACAATTTGTTGTTTTATTTTGTTTTTGTACTCTTCGATTTTTGCCGACTTTGTTTTAACCGTTAGTGGGTTTGTCATTATTTATTTTTGCCAACTTACGTTGGTACCGAAAATTCAAAGTCACAGCGTAAATAGAAACAAAAGAATTGTAGTGGTTGAAAAAGTTTGTGAGATTTAAATCAGCACTTTGTCCCAAGAAAACTTTAACCAAAATTTTAAGGATATACAAGAAACCGCGGAAGTATAGTTTCCATGTTTTATATTATACTACTAGCAAGCAATTCATATACGCAGGAGACATTATTTGCAACTTCTTTCCCTAACTACTGTCCATTTAAATAAATAAAAGGCAGTAGTTTTGCCCGTTAGGTTACATGGCAATAGTTGTTTGGTGCAAACAAAAAGTTATATTATAAATGATAAAAAATGAGCTAAAAAGTAGAAAATATGAATTTTGTTAGCAAAGAGTTTTTGGAATCTACAGTTCGATTCCCAGTATTTGGCCATTTAACCTGGGTCGCAAAATAACACAGGGCAACTGCCTTTTATCCGGAAATGGACAATAGCTAAGCTATCTTAAGAAAAACCATTTACTCGAAATAATCCACACTACGTACCAGTGGATTACTGACCATGGCCCTGCGCATGACTCTTTTTCTATGGATGGGCGAGCGTGAGAGTATCTCACCTCTCCAAATGATTTTCGCTGGAAAAATCATTTCATAGTATGGAGTTACCTCTCTTGACCAAACCTTTAAAAGCTATCTCCTCATTCAGTTTTGAAACTAGAGCTTCCATTCAAAAAGTTAT
>Ga0210040_10004888_pt1 | contig 17258 bp, 12 predicted proteins | sample CryGeyCG12114_NA_FD_185462 | JGI IMG/M metagenome (GOLD analysis project Ga0210040, IMG submission 185462) | Groundwater microbial communities from aquifer - Crystal Geyser CG19_WC_8/21/14_NA (SPAdes) (version 2) | ecosystem: Environmental > Aquatic > Deep subsurface > Groundwater | place: USA... | reverse complement strand
TAATAGCGAGGGCGCGGCTTACATGCCCATTGCCGGTACCTTGGATAGCGTATAAAACTTTCAATTTGGTTTTAAGTTGAATTCCGTTACCAGATTTAAAAATAAAGCGGAGGCATCCAGGTTTTCGGTCGCGGCCTCTTCCGGAAATATTTGTAATTGCGTGGTATCTTCGTGGTATTTATATAAGTGCCACTTACCGTTGTAATATTCCAGGGCAGTTAAGTTTTCTACCCAATCGCCCGCATTTAAGTAGGTTACGTGGCCTTTAGGCGTGGTTATTTCTCTTATTTCGGGCTGATGAATATGGCCGCACACCACGTACTGATAATGGTTTTCAATAGCCAGCTCGGCACAAATCTGTTCAAAATCGTTTATAAATTTTACGGCGCTCTTTACCCGGTTTTTTATTTTTTTGGAGAAAGATATTTTGTTCCGGTTTAGCTTTAAGCATACAAAATTTACTAGCCGGTTCAGGAGGATTAATAAGTCGTAGCCGTGGGCGCCCAACCGCGCCAGCCATTTGGAGTGCTGCATGGTCACATCAAATACATCGCCGTGAAAAATCCAGGCTTTGCGTCCGTCCAGTTCCAACCCTACTTTATTTTTTATATCAAACCCACTTACCTTGAAACCCACAAATTTGCGCAGCATTTCGTCATGGTTACCGGTAATGTAAGTTACTTTTACGCCTTTGGAGATTAAACCCAACAAGTATTTTATAACCTGCATGTGCGCCGCAGGCCAGTAGTTTTTACTGAACTGCCAAACATCAATAATATCGCCGTTAAGAATTATTTTTTTAGGTTTAATGCTTTTGAGGTAAGCTAGTAATTCGCGGGCGTGGCAACCATACGTGCCCAGGTGCACATCCGAAATAACCACTACTTCTACCGGTCGTTTTGGAGCGGTTTTAAGTTGCTTCATTTTGTAAAACTTGCCCCTTAGTGGCCCTTTAAAGGCGAATAAAAAGAATGCATCCGGCGAACCAGGAGGGCAGCTAGTAATTTTTGCAGAAATCTCTTCATGGGTTTATAATTTTAGACAGAAATACCTTTCTGCCAGCTACTACTTTTAATTAGTGGAGTTCTCCTAAAAATACTAAAGCCTTGTTTCCTTATTATTAAAAATTAGTTAAGATATTATTAAATTTAGCGGGAGATAGATGTAAACTTTTGGCTGGTGGCGAAACCTCGTACCTGGCCATAATCAATAATTTTGTAAATGTTGCCTTTAGCGTTGGGAGCGAAGCTTATCTGGTAGCTAAAAAGTATAAGATCAGTAGATATAATAATGAAATTTATATAGCACCTCCGTACTTTTACGTACCTTTACAACCTAAATAAATGTTGAACCCCAATAATTTTTTTACTTACATGGCCTCTAAAAAGAAAGAAAAAGGAAAAAACAAAAAAAAACTAACAAAACGGTTTACGAAGCATTTAAAGCAAATTATCAAAGTGCACGGCACTGAATTGGCCTTGGGTTTTGTAACCGGAATAGTTACTAAATTAATTGCTGAAAAAGTAAGTGAGCCTACAAGTGAGAAGAAAAAAGCTACTGCCGAAGAGCAACCAGGTGTTGTAACGGCCGTGAAAGAAAAGACCAAAGCTGTAGCCAGAAAAGTAAAAGCGGCTGTTACTCCCAAAATACCTACCGCACGAAAAACACCGGTTCGGAAAACAACCGCAAAACCAGTAAGCGAGCCCGAACCGAACCAGGAATAGTTTAGGGGTTTTACTTGATGTCCGGTTTTGAAAAGCCCACTCACCGGGACTTTTCTAGCCGATACCGGAATAATACTAACACTGCCAGTAGCTGGTTGTCTGTTTTAGTAATTTCCGCTTTATTATTTTGTAACCTGATTTAAGTTCGCTTTAGGTTCTTTTTGCAACTGATAAGATAGCTTAGGAAGATAACCTGTCGGGTTGATTCGCTTTTGAGTAATGTATTTTATTCTCTTTAATTTGGTAGTGCAGGCAGCACGGAAGGGTTATTAATATTCAAAATCTGCAGCGCTTTGGACTCCCGTACGCTAGATATTTCTCGTCATTAAATAATTAAATTTATTACTGGTTAGAAGTTTTTCGAAACGGGCTGCTGCTGTCCGGGTGGCAATCCTGGAATTCCGGGAGCAAACTAGGTTGCCGTATGCTGACAGGTTTTCTCCGGAAGAACAAAGGGAACGGTTTGTATTAAACGAAACTATTTAGTCTACCCATCTTGTTTAAGATTAATCGAGAGGAAGCATTAGAGAAAAATTTATATTTTTCACTTCCTGATGAGGTAATCACTTTTTAATACTAAATTTAAGCTTCTATTACGCATAGTTTGTGAATTCATCCTTTAAATCTACAAAAATTCATCTGTTAAGTTGACTAAACTATATAGTAGTACTAAATAACTAAAAACACTTTGGTGCTAAATCTGTCGGCAACTATTAGCATTAACTACCAACCACCCCATTGCCTCTATCATGGAGAAAGATCAAAATAAAAGCCTATTAAATCATGTCATGAAGTTCTCGCCCGATATGATTTGTACCATTGATGCTACGGGTAAGTTTACACAGGTTAGTGCGTCTTGCTGGCAGATATTAGGCTACGGTCCGGAGGAGTTGGAGGGAAAGTTTGCCAGAGAGTTTATTCATCCCAAAGACCACGCTAATACCTTGCCGTTGGCACCCGCCAGAGGCCAGGAAGAGAAAGAAATTACCTTTGAAAACTGTTACTATAAAAAGACGGGCGAAGAAGTATTGTTGTTGTGGTCGGTAGTTTGGTCGGAGGCAGATAATTTCTTTTTTTGTATTGCACGCGTCGCCACCGAACAAAAACCAGATAAGAAAAAATTAAGCCGAAAAGAAGAATTGCACCGGGTATTGGTAACGCACGGCTCTGATATGGTGGCTTTGCTGGATGAGGCCGGTAATTACCTGTACGTGGCGGGAGGGGCCGTGAAACAATTGGGCTATGAACCAGAGCAACTAATCGGACTGAATGCGTTGGACCTTATTCATCCCGAAGATGTGGCTCCGGCGCTGAAAGTTATAAATCAGATTCATCAGAATAAAAACCCGATCCTTATTGCTGATTTTCGGTTTAAAACCGCCGATGGACAATGGCAATGGGTAGAATCTACGGTTAGCAATCAACTAGAGAACCCGGCGTTACAGGCTATTATTATTTTTTACCGCAATAGTACGCTGCGCAAAGAAGCCCAACTAGCCTTAATCCAAAGTGAGCAACGGTTCCGGAGCCTTTTCCAAAATAACCCCGATATGGTGTTATACCAAAATGGAGAAGGTATTATTTTGGACGTAAATCCTTCTTTTCTTTCCTTTTTAAATAAATCGCGCGAAGCGGTATTGGGCCGACGATTAGCTGATTTCCTTCCCCGCGAAGTAATACCGCTTTTCGATTTAAAACTGCACGAATCTTTTACGGGAGACAAAGTAGTTTTTAAAGCCGAAATAAATTTTGAGGAATTAGGGCCCAAGATACTGAATGTGGTGAAAGTGCCCTTAAGAATGGATGATAAGGTAGTAGCCGTTCATGCCGTTTTAAAAGATATTACCCCAGAGATTCAGGCTTACCGGACCATTGAACAGCAGGCAAAAAAGCTGAATACGATATTCGAAAGCATAACTGATGCCTTTTACACGCTGAATAAGGATTGGAAGGTAACGTATATGAACCAGGAAGCCGAACGGCTGCTTCACCGGGACCGCAGTAACGTAAAAGGCAAAAACATATGGACTTCCTTTGCGGAAGAAGTTACCCAAAAGCTTTACCCGCTTTACAAACAAGCCGCCGATACCGGAGAAGCCGTGCAGTTTGAAGTTTACCTCGAAACCCATCAGAAATGGTTCGACATCCGGGTATTTCCAGCCGAGGAGGAGTTATCGGTTTATTTTCGGGATATAACCAATAGAGTGGTCACGCAAAAGGAACTGGAGAAATTATCGTTAGTTGCCAACAAAACATCTAATAGTGTTATTATTACCGATGCGCAAGGATTAACCGAATGGGTAAACGAAGGGTTTATAAACCTGACCGGGTATACCTTAGCCGAAATAGCCGGCAAAAAACCCGGTACCGTTTTGCAAGGCCCGGAAACGGACCCCGCTAGTATAAAGAGAATCAGCGATCATTTAAAAGCCGGGGAGCACTTTACCGAAGAAATTCTAAATTACCGAAAGTCCGGGGAGAAATTTTGGTTATTTAAGGAAGTAACTCCCGTCCGGAACGAAGCCGGAGAAGTAACCAAGTTTATAGCCATCCAGAACGATATAACCGCAAGAAAAAGAGCCGAAGCGGAGTTGCGGAAGTTATCCTTAGTAGCCAGTAAAACCAGCAACGGCGCTATTATTACCGATGCGGCGGGCCGAACCGAGTGGATAAACGACGGATTTACCCGGAATACGGGTTACACCCTGACGGAATTAATAGGTAAAAAGCCGGGAGAATTATTGCACGGACCCGACACCGATCCGGCGGAGGTTGACCGGATACGGCAGAAACTGAAAGAACAGGTCCCGTTTAACTCCATGTTGATTAATTACAAAAAGACGGGAGAGCCCCTCTGGATTTCCATGGATGTAAGTCCAGTGTTTGATGAAGCGGGTCGTTTAGTTCAATACATTGCGCTGCAGAAAGACATCACGTACCGGAAAGAAGCGGAAGCTAAGTTGGTAACCATGAGCCAGGATCTTTACGATCGGAACCGGGACTTGCAGCAATTTACCTACATTATTTCGCATAACCTGCGCTCCCCGGTAGCCAATGCCGTGGGGCTTTCCAAAATGCTGCTGCAGTTAAATAAAGAATCGGCTGATTTTGAATTAACGTTGGGCTATTTAAATGAAAGTGTGGTGCGGCTGGATGCTGTTTTAAAAGATATAAACTTAATTTTATCGATCCGGGATAAAAAAAATGTTCTGGAAAAAGAAAATATTTCGGTGTCAGATGTGTGCCAGCAGGTTTTGGTAGATTTAATTGAGCCGGTTATGCAAAGCAATGGCCAGGTAAATGTAGATATTCAAAAAAGCTTGCTGGTACAGGCCAACCGGGCTTATCTTTACAGTATATTCTATAACTTGCTCTCCAACGCTATAAAATACCGGTCAGAGAACAGAACGCTTCTGGTTACCATAAAGGCGGTTAAGATGCCGGACGGTAGAAAAATGATTGCTTTTACGGATAATGGGTCGGGCTTTGATATGAAAAAAGTTGGCGATAATATATTTAAGCTCTATAAACGCTTTCATGCGAGCAAAGAAGGGCGGGGCATTGGTTTGTTTTTGGTTAAAACGCACGTGGAGGCCCTGGACGGACAAATAGAAGTTACCAGCCAGGTAGATGAAGGAACGAGTTTTACAATTTATTTAGATTAAACCGAGACATGAAAACCTATGTTATTGATGATGAGGAAATAAGTGTTTATCTCACCAAATATATGTTGATTGAAGAAAATTTTTCGGAGGATATCAACACTTTTCTTTCGGCCGAGGAAGCACTGCAGGAATTGCAACAGAACCTGAAAATTGCCCCACCCCGGATTATATTCATCGACTTGAATATGCCGGGCATGAACGGATGGGAATTTTTAGATGAACTGGTGCCGTACAAATCCCACATGCTAAATCACTGCTGGATTTATATTTTAACGTCTTCGCTGGATTTGAACGATGCGGCCAGGGCCAAAGAGTACGAGCTGGTGCAGGGTTTTATTCATAAAACCATTGATAAAGATGATATTGAAGAAATAAAATCTAAAATAAAAGAACACGCCACTTGGTAAATTCACGCTTATTAAAATTAGCCGGAAGCCTGCATAGGATTGGGTCGTAATGTATAATATAAAAAGTATTTATAGTAGCCAGGCAATTTAAAACGTTAATTACGCTGGCAGCTTCTCTGTTTTTAAATGTAATAGCATGCAAAATAAATCTGCTTCCCCCCTAAACGAATCGACCCGAATTAAAAACCTGTCCGATCTCGATTTGGATTACACCAGTATTGAGGATGATTTTGCCAGTTTAACCAAATTAGCGTCTTGGGTTGCTGATGCGCCTGTTTCGCTCTTAAACTTGATTGATTCTTTTACCCAATGGACCATTTCGAGCTACGGGGTGAATGTGCAGCAAATGCCCCGGGAATTATCGGTATGCCAATACACCATTGTCCAACCCGACTATTTCGAAGTTGCCGACTTATCTCAGGACGACCGGTTTAAAGATTTAGATTACGTTAAAGATAACCCAGGTTTGCGGTTTTACCTGGGCGTACCGCTTATTACGAAAGCAGGTGCTGCTATTGGTGCCCTCTGTGTATTCGATAGCGCAAAGAAAACTTTGTCGCCCGAAAAAATTGACTATTTAAAAATAATTGCTGGGGAAATAGTGTGCCGGCTACAGGCTATAAAAAAGATTAAGGCTTTAAAACAGGAGCTAGCCGAAGCCGGGCAATTACGCAAGAAAGTAGTGCACGATATCCGGGGACCTATTAGCGGAATTCTGGGTTTAACGAAAATTATATTAGAGAAAGGGAGCGAAAATACCCTGGACGAAGTTCTGGAGATAGTAAAAATGTTTCAGAGCAGCAGCGAATCAATTCTGGGGCTGGCCGATGAAATATTTACCGATAATACTCAACAGGTAGTAAAATACAAGCGCCCGAAGGAAGTATTCAATCTCGAGCTTTTTAAAGAAAAATTAACTACCCTGTACCATCCGCAAGCCCTGCATAAACAAATAGAGCTAACCATTAATACCAATCTTGCCACGGCGCAGGTACCCATTTCTAAAGATAAACTGTTGCAAATTGCTGGTAATTTAATTGCCAATGCTATTAAGTTTACGCCCCCGCAAGGTACCGTTACGGTTAATTTGGATTTGGTAATAGGCGAAACGGCGAATAAGTTTAGCCTGGAAGTAAAAAATTCGGGCAGTACTTTAGATCGCGCCACCATAAACGATATCCTGCATAACCACGCCACCTCTACCATTGGCACCAGCGGCGAATCGGGTTACGGCTTTGGTTTACAGTTGGTCACGGATCTGATTAAACAACTCAACGGTACGCTAAGTATCAGCTCGGAACCCCACCGGGATACTACCTTTAACGTAACCTTGCCCCAGGCCCAGCTGCCCGAATAAGGCCAACCGGCCCTCCAAATGATAATTTATAATGCTTTAGCAACGATTGGTTCATTTTGCAAAACTTCAAAATACGTCTAATTTATAAATCCGGTCTAAAAATAACTTTCGCGTTCTAAAAGTATAAGCCTACACCCTCGGCAATAAAACCGAAATCGCCTACCTGTTAAATATCGGCCTAACTACCTGGTACCGGAAAGTTTAGAAGTTTAAGTTGGAGAGTAAATAGGTCTAATGAGCTAAAATTTAAGATAGCGTCGAATACAAAACGCTTTTCCTATATTTTTATATCTAACTATTATGGTTTGGGGTTCTTCGCTTGTAATTCCTTTCTAACTACTAAACCGGAAGGCGTTACCTGAGATTCCGGCCATTGGCCGGTGGGGCTGGCACCCGGTTTTAAAGCGGCCGTAGATTCTTGTTTGTCGGCTATAGACCAGTTGGCCCAGGATATTTTATTATCGTCCAGAAATTTCCACCACAATTTAGTTTCGGTTTCGTCCAGAAATCCATTGCCACTGGCTTCGCAGGTGCCAAATTCCGTTACCATTAAGGCAATGCCTTTATTTAAAGCTTTGGCGGCATTATCCCGGAGTCCTTGTTTGTGCGTAGCGGCATAGTAGTGCAAGGTATAAGCAGTATTTTTATCCGCCAGCGGTGCATCGGCGGCAGCTACCACCTCCTGCGACCAGTTGGGAGTACCTACAACCACTATGTTGTCCGGATCATGCTTCCGGATTTCCGCAATAACCGCTTCGGCATACGGTTTTATCACGCCCGTCCAGGAAACTTGTAAGGGCTCGTTGTAGATCTCGTAAATAACATTGGGTTTGTCGCCGTACTTCTGGGCCATTTCGGCGAAGAAAGCTTTTGCTTGTTCGGTGTGCTTTTCAGCTTCATGATCGTGCCAATCAATAATGACATACAAGCCTTGGGCAATGGCGGCATCCACTACCGTTATAACTTTTGCTTTTTCGGCTGCCGGATTTTTTAAATAGCCATCATTATCCACCGCCATGGCCGCGCGCACGAGCGTCGCCCGCCAATCGTCTTTGAGCCATTTTACGGTTTCCGCGGTGTAATATTTACCGATCCACTGGCTCCAAAATAATGACATGCCTCTTAACTGAACCGGGGTATTATCTTTGCCTACAATCCGGTTGCCCGCTACCTTTAGTTGGCCGTAGGCAGCTACCGCATTATCAATAGAAGGATTAGTGGGAGCAGCAGGAGGTGTTGGATCGGGGGAAGCTACCACCGGGGTAGCCGTATCATCTTTGGAATTTGAGCCACAACTAAACGTAAGGAGTAAACAAGTGAGGCAAGCAAAGTATTTATTTAACATATATTTGAAGAGTATTTAGTTTGATTTACTTCCCTTAGTGGTAGGTTTTGACTCGTAATAGCAAAGCCACTACTTAGCCGCCCTAATATATATTGTATGATTTTTAATATAACCAAGCAATAGCAAAAATGGTTTACTATAGTTGATTTCGCGCGAGTATTCTACCTTCGGAACAGAAGTAAGACCATTACCAGAAGTTTAATATAGAGTTGGTCTGGATGAATGGCTGCATAAAGTATATACTATATTATTACCATAAGTGTAGATATGGTTAATATTAGAACTAGCTACCTGGGCAAAAACAATCTGGAACAGAACAAGATAATCAACTTAAAAAGTTGGAATTTATCGACTTAAATTAACTAAAAAGGGCTTACGCACATAAATAGCGTAAGCCCTTTTTAGTTCGATGAAGCTGAAATCTTATTTAAGCTTTCTTAACTTCTCGATTATACCCGGTTACAACAGATAAAAAAGAAGTTATTTCTTGGTGATTTTTAAATAACTTTTCTTCAATTGAGAGAAAGAAGTTTTATCGCCTATAACCTTATTTCCGTACCCGGACGTAGGCTAAAACCTGCTTATTACCAAAATACTTATTTTGTATAATATTAAATATCTGGATAAGTTGAGAAAATAAATATGTGCTTGTCTTCATGATTCAATTTTTAGGTTAAGGTATTCAAAGTGTATTAACGGGTAAAACAGAAAAATAACCGGGATTATTTTTATAATGTTCTTACCAGCTTATTTTTCTGACTTAAGGTCTATTAGAAAACTTCATAAGTGAGATATAGCGTAAGAATTTCTATCATAATTAATCAGGAGAAATACTTGTAAAGGCTTTAAAAGCCTTTACAAGTATTTCAGAATCCTTATAATTAAAATTAAATGGTTGCCGGCTGCTGGTGTTTACTCAACATTATATCAGAAAAAAGGGAGACAAATTACTATTAGCCTCCCTTTTTTGTTTCTGAATTAGATCCTTAGCTAACAGCAGGGACTAGTTGCATTTGTTCTTTGTACGCTTCTTTGCCCAACTTTCTGAGCATGCGGTAATGCGATTTTAAGGCGGCCATAAAAGTAGGGCTCTCAATGTAAGGCAAATTAAATTCGTGGGCTGTCTGCTTTACAATTTTCGAAATCATGGGATAGTGGATATGGCATACCTTCGGAAAAAGATGGTGTTCGATTTGCCGGTTCAGGCCACCCAATAAGAAACTCGCCAGTTTACTGTTGGTCGCGAAATTAGCAGTAGTCCGCAACTGGTGATCGGCCCAGGCTTCTTCCATGTTTCCCTGATCGTTAGGCAGCGGAAAATCAGTGCCTTCAACCACGTGCGCTAGCTGAAATACCAGACCCATCACTAAGCCTTCGGCCAGGTGTAAGCAAATAAAACCGATTAGAAACTGCCACCAGGTAATATCTAAAACAATTAATGGCAAAGCAATAAAGAGGAAATAATAAATGGCTTTGTAAAAGAACAGGTTAAAATATTCCCGTTTGGGATGATTCGTAGGATGCTCACCAATTTTTTTCTGGAAGAACTTTACGTAGTCTTTGCGCAAAACCCAGGAAAGCGACGCCAGACTATAGAGGCCAAAGGCATATAAATGCTGAAACCGTTGAATTTTATTTACTTTTTCATCTTCCGCAATCCGTACTAATCCCGGCGCCACTTCAATGTCTTCGTCGTGACCCGGAATGTTGGTGTAGGTATGGTGCACCACATTATGGGTAATACTCCACATATACGGGCTGGCGCCAACCAAATTAAATATAAAGGAAAAAAAACTATTTACTTTAGGATTACTCGAAAAGGAACCATGAATGGCATCGTGGCAAACGTTAAAGCCAATAAATGCGCTAAAAATACCAATTAAAATAGCCAACCCAAACATAACCCCCAGACTAAACTGATTGGAGATCAGGAGCAAATACAAACCCAGGAAAGTGGCTAAGTAAAAAATGGTTTTCCCCCACATCGCCTTATTGGCATAACGGGAAATATTATTCTCTTTGAAATAAGTATCTACCCGTTGGCGGGCCGTGGCAAAAAAGGTAGACTTATTGGTATTGGTAAATCTTATTTTTGAATTCATTAGCACAATAGTTTGATGATAATTAAGGTGAAGAAAAATATTACTGTTACTAATGTTTCAAAGAAGTGACATACTTAGCCAGTATTAAGCCTGATAAATAAATAATATTGTTCATGTGATTTAAGATAAAGCCAATTGATGGTTTCAACCGGTAAGTTAGTATATAGTTTTAAAATTGTTATTATTGAAGCGTATCTAAAATAGGATGCTTGATATACCAACGTGAATACTTACGTATTAATTCCTACGTAGTTAAAATAAACTCCTTAAAAGTATGAAAACTACTTAATAGAAACCAGATTTAAATGCCGGAAAGCAGCACCTTATACGCGCAGCGAGTTTAACTGGGTTGAATAATTGAATCAAATCCATTCCGCTCAGGAAAGCGGGGTACAAGGGTTCGGCTTCCCCATCATTAATATATTTGCGGTGCAAAACAGTTTCTTTCGAAAGTAAAATATCCGGCTCTAAATATATTTGTTCTTTATAAGCAAGTAGGCCAGCTAATACTTTAAAAAGCGTGGTTTTGCCCGATCCGTTGCGTCCTTTAATCCAATGAATGCCGGGCGGAATGGTTAAATCCGGTATTTGTAAGATTAGTTGCGAATAGTAAGCCTTAGAAAAGTTATTAAAAGTTAGTATGTATTTAAATAGACTTTTACTTTAATACTGTTTTTAACCGGAACACCCGCCTATTATTGTATATTCAGACTGTTAATTTACGCAAGTGCCTGATTTATAATATTTCAAACTACAGCAAAACTTTTATTCCTGCCCATTTGAAATAAGTAAAATATGCCTTACTTTTGCCCTTTGAAACGCATACAGAATTAGATACTTTTTTAATATATACGAATGGCAAATATTGGCAGAATTACCCAGGTTATTGGTCCGGTGGTGGATGTTAGCTTCTCGGGTGAAAACTCTAGATTACCAAATATCCTGGACGCAGTAGAGGTAACCAAAGAAAACGGTCAGAGAATTGTGCTGGAAGTACAGCAGCACTTAGGCGAAGACCGGGTTCGGACCATTGCAATGGACTCTACGGAAGGTTTAACCCGGGGCGCAGCAGTAATGGATTTAGGCTCGCCCATTAAAATGCCCACCGGCGATGATATTAAAGGCCGTTTATTTAACGTGGTAGGCGAAGCCATCGATGGTATTGCCCAGCCCAGAAGCACCGGTGGTTTATCTATTCACCGCCATGCTCCTCGATTTGAAGATTTAGCTACTTCTTCGGAAGTATTATATACCGGTATTAAAGTTATCGATTTACTGGAGCCTTATGTAAAAGGTGGTAAAATTGGTTTGTTCGGGGGTGCCGGAGTAGGTAAAACGGTACTGATTATGGAACTGGTAAACAACATTGCCAAAGCGTACGGTGGTCTGTCAGTATTTGCCGGTGTAGGCGAGCGTACCCGCGAAGGCAACGACTTACTCCGCGAGTTCTTGGAATCAGATGTAATTAAATACGGCGAAGAATTTAAGCATTCGATGGAAGAAGGCGGCTGGGATTTAACCAAAGTAGATGCCGAAGCCCTGAAAGATTCGAAAGCAACCTTGGTGTTTGGTCAGATGAACGAGCCACCGGGAGCCCGGGCTCGGGTAGCTTTATCGGGTTTAACCGTAGCCGAAAGTTTTCGCGATGGCGATGGAACCGGTGCCGGCCGGGATATTCTTTTCTTTATCGATAATATTTTCCGTTTCACCCAGGCTGGTTCCGAAGTATCGGCGCTTTTAGGCCGGATGCCATCGGCGGTAGGTTACCAACCAACCTTGGCTACCGAAATGGGGGCCATGCAAGAGCGGATTACTTCTACCAAACGCGGTTCTATTACCTCGGTACAAGCGGTTTACGTACCGGCGGATGATTTAACGGATCCGGCTCCGGCAACTACGTTTGCCCACTTGGATGCTACTACTGTATTGAGCCGTAAAATTGCCGAGTTAGGTATTTACCCGGCCGTGGACCCGTTGGATTCAACTTCCCGTATTCTGAACGCGCAAACCTTAGGTGACGAGCATTATAACACTGCCCAACGCGTAAAAGAAATTCTGCAACGCTACAAAGAGTTACAAGATATCATCGCAATCTTGGGGATGGATGAGTTGTCGGAAGAAGATAAATTAGTCGTACACCGTGCGCGTCGGGTACAACGTTTCTTGTCGCAGCCTTTCCACGTGGCCGAGCAGTTTACTGGTTTAAAAGGTGTGCTGGTGGATATTAAAGATACTATCCGGGGCTTCAACGAAATTATGGATGGTAAATACGATCATTTACCGGAAGTAGCATTTAACCTGGTGGGCAGCATCGAAGATGCCGTTGCTAAAGGCGAAAAGTTAATGGCCGAAACGAGATAAATTAGGCGTTTTTCGTTGATCGTTATTGGTTATTCGATCATTACCAAACGAGCAACGAAAGACAAATAACGAATAACGAAATTATGTATTTAGAAATAATAACTCCGGATAAAAGCGTGTTTGCGGGCGAAGTAGCTTCGGCTCAATTCCCGGGCGTACAAGGTTCGTTTGAGGTTTTAAACAACCACGCGCCTTTAATCAGCACCTTAGAGAATGGCCGTATTCGGATTACTTCGGCAACCGGCAGCCAATATTTTCAGGTAGATGGGGGCGTAGTAGAAGTATTAAATAATAAGATAATTGTTTTAGCGGAAGCTATTACGGAATAGATTTACCTGTTTTTTACTCTATAAAGCCTTACTCAGAAATGAGTAAGGCTTTTTTATTTTATAGTGAAATTATTAACCATATTCAGGCTTAAATAAAAATAAAGTGAATTGCAAACCATATTCGTTAAAGGGAGCGCCTTGAAGATTATTATAGATAAAAGTAAATGATATAATTTATTAAGAGTTGTAATAATTCTTCAGCGCATTTTTGCAGCCTTATATTTTATTTTGGATAAATTAAATAACTGAAAACAGGCCGTTAAACTTCTATTCAATGCTAATTGGTATATGTTCATTACACCCACTGCCAGTCAATCAGTAAAAAGCATACTGCCTGATAATCTATAAAATAGTAAATTCATCAGTAGTGTACGTTTACTTATTAGGTTGTAAGTTTTATAATCATTTGCCTATTCTTTACCTTTGCGCATCTACTAACTACTTCTCCGATGGCCCAAAACCTTCCGCCAATCAATCCTAAAGTTACGCCCATCTACCAAACGTCTGTTTTTACCTTTAAAGATGTAAATGATTTAGAAGACTACTTTGCGGCCCCGAACGAGCGTTTCATGTATTCGCGCTACAGCAACCCCAACAGCAGTGAACTGGCCGAAGAAGTAAATAAATTAGAAGGCGGGGATGGTGCGGTCGTGACTTCCTCTGGAACATCGGCATTATTTACAGCCCTGATGATTTATCTGCAGGCCGGAGATCATGTGCTTTGTGCGGAAGAAATTTATGGTGGCTCGGCTGTATTATTAAATCAGGAATTAAGTCGCAGTGGTATTTCGGTTACCTATGTGCCATCAGATAAAATTTATGAGCTGGAAGAATTTATTAAGCCCGAAACTAAATTATTATTGGCCGAAACCATTAGCAACCCTTTGTTGCGGGTTTTTGATGTAAGTCAGTTAGCGCAAGCTTGCCAACGTAACAACCTGAAACTAATAATTGACAATACTTTTGCCTCGCCGGTAATTACCCGGCCTTTGGCTTTAGGAGCAGATGTTGTTTTTCATAGCGTCACTAAATATTTATCTGGTCACAGCGATGTTACCGCTGGTGTGGTGGTGGTAAAAGGGGAGGAAGCCGTGCAGCGAGCCAAACAAATTATGATGTATTATGGCCTTAATTTAAGTCCATTTGAAAGTTGGCTGGCTGCCCGCGGGTTAAAAACTTTACGATTGCGGGTTAAACAGCACAGCAGTAATGCTTTGGCTATTGCGCAGTTCTTGGAAAAACACCCGAAAGTAAGCCGGGTGTATTATCCTGGTTTAGCCGCGCACCCGCAACACCAATTGGCCCGGGAGCAGGGTGCCGGGTTATTTGGCGGCATGCTTTCCTTCGCTATCACGGATGAAGTAGAACAGGTAAATACCTTTATGCGTAGCCTCAAAACTATTCCTTTTTCTCCTTCGCTGGCGGGCGTTACTACTTCTGTTTCTTATCCGGCCGGTACTTCGCATCGGGCTTTGGGTGCCGAAAAGCGAGATGAATTAGGCATCACGGTGGGCGTTATCCGGCTATCCGTAGGCATAGAAGAACCAGCCGACCTAATCTCTGAAATTGATGAAGCCTTGGCCTCTATCTAAAACCACTTGTATTATTAGAAAGCTCTTTAAAAAATTTTAGGTTTATATTCCGGCGGGAGAACTACTTTATAAAAGTAAATTTGTCTTCGATGGAAGTATTGCGACGGGCTTTGAACGCTTGATCAGTATACCCTAAGTACAAAATGCCTAGTATTAAGTCTTCGAGGGGTAAGGCTAAATATTCCTTCATCGCCGGATGATAAGCCATCCCCCCCGAACCCCAGTAGCTGGCAATTTCCATAGCAGTAGCGCCCAGCAAAATATTTTGTACCGCACAACTGGCCGCGGCAATTTCTTCCAATTGCGGTATAGCCGGTAACTGGCCCCGGTGCATAATAGCAATTATTATATGCGAAGCCTGATCGCCCATGTGGGCTAACTTATCATACTTATCCTGCGTAAATTTTTCGGATGACGTATTTTGTTCGTAAAGCTTGGCGTGGTCTTGGCAAAAACGAGATACCTGCATTCCGGCATATATTATAAAACGCCAAGGCTCAGTTAAGCCGTGCGTGGGTGCCCAGTTAGCCAAACTTACTAATTCTAGAACTTGTTCATCCGGTATTTTCTTCCCGTTCATGAAGGGTGGTTTTACCGTCCGCCGGGCTTCAATTATTGTTTTTAAATTAAAGTAGTCATGCATTTAAATTAGTTCTTTATGGATAACCTGTACAATACGTTCCAGGTCATCATCCGTTAAATCAGAGCCGGAGGGCAGGCACAAACCGGTATCAAAAAAATTTTCGGCAACTTCGTGGCCGTAATAAGGATAAGCGTTGAATAAAGGTTGCCGGTGCAATGGTTTCCAAAGCGGCCGTGATTCAATATTGTCCGCCGCCAAAGCATTTCTGATTTTTTCAGCTTTTAAAGCTTGGTCCTGGGTAAGAACAAAACAGCTAAGCCAGCGGTTAGAAAAACAGGCCGTAGGTTCCGGTTGAAAATGAATAAAATCGTAGTTACGTAAGCTTTCCTGGTAAAATTGAAAAATCGCTCTTCTTTTTTGTACCCGCTCCGGTAACAATTCTAACTGACCTAAACCAATGCTCGCCGCAATGTTGCTCATCCGGTAGTTGTAACCTACTTCCGAATGCTGGTAATGCGGTGCCAGATCTTTAGCTTGGGTAGCTAAAAATAAAGCTTTTTTAGCGTAAGTTGGATTATTCGTAACCAGGGCGCCACCACCCGAGGTAGTAATAATTTTATTGCCATTAAACGAAAAAATACCTACTTCACCAAAGGTGCCCAATGCTTGGTTTTCGTAAGTGGAGCCCAGGGCTTCGGCCGCATCCTCAATAACCGGAATTTGATACTGTTGCGCAATGGCCAATAGTTGGTTTATTTTAGCCGACATGCCGTATAGATGCACTATAATAATGGCTTTGGGTTTTTTGCCTTTTTTAATCCGGTCCTGAATAGCGCTTTCTAAAGCATCCGGACACATATTCCAGGTTTCGGGTTCACTATCTACAAAAACCGGCATAGCCTGAAGGTAAAGGATGGGATTGGCTGTGGCTACAAACGTAAAAGAGGCGCAAATAACCTCGTCGCCGGCTTGTATTTCTAATACTTTTAACGCTAAATGAATGGCGGCCGTACCGGAATTAAGTGCTACAGCTTTCTGGGTGCCGGTAATTGCTGCCAGGCTTTTTTCGAAATTCTGAAGGTTGCTGCCGCAGGTGGTGATGTAGTTCTCCCGGAAGGCCTGCTGAATAAAAGCCATTTCCCGGCCGCTCATGTGGGGCGGTGATAAATAGATCGGCTTATTGATTGGCATGCTCTTTGATTATCCGGGCGGGCACCCCTACTGCGGTGCAATTAGCCGGTATAGGTTGGGTAACCACAGCGCCAGCGCCAATAATACTATTTTTACCTACTCGTAAGCCCGGCAATATGGTAGCATTGGTACCTACATAAACCTGATTTTCCAGCACCGTATTACCGGAAATATTAACGTGGGGCATGAGGGCGCAAAAATCGCCTAATACGGCATCGTGCCCTACCGTACAACCTAAATTAAGCAATACGTGCTGGCCTAGTTTTATATTGGTCGTCAGGATATTGCCCTGGTAAATAATGGTGCCTTCGCTAATAGTGTTATACTGAAAGACTTCGTTCAAAACTTCCGGATGAATAATAGGCGGAAAAGTTAAATTAGATCTATCTAACTTGGCTCTTACCTGGGCTTTCAGAACCGGATTGCCCAGCGCTATCACCACCGCTAAAGGTTTCTTTATTTTGAGCAAATCAGCTAAGGTTCCCAGGTACGGATACGCTTGTATGGTTTTGGGCGTAGCAGGATCATCATCGTAAAAACCTAAAATGTGCCATTGCGGCAAAACTTTATTTATCTGGTGCAGAAGCATTAATACTTCCCGG
>Ga0210040_10004887_pt1 | contig 17259 bp, 9 predicted proteins | sample CryGeyCG12114_NA_FD_185462 | JGI IMG/M metagenome (GOLD analysis project Ga0210040, IMG submission 185462) | Groundwater microbial communities from aquifer - Crystal Geyser CG19_WC_8/21/14_NA (SPAdes) (version 2) | ecosystem: Environmental > Aquatic > Deep subsurface > Groundwater | place: USA... | reverse complement strand
CAGACAAAAGCTTCCATATTACTTTTAAGGCACACGAATAGCAGATTTGACCTTTCCATGCTGCGAAATAATGTAGAAGTATACATTCTGTCTACTTTGTGTGCCCATGGCCGTGGGAAGAAGTTGTTTCAACAAAGTCTAGTAGCCCGAACCTACGGTAGTTGGGCAAATGTTGTGTTTTAAAATTGATAGATTAATCGAGACTTACCCAAGTCGATGTTTGATCTCAATTATATGAGGCAATCTCGTCCGATGATATCATTCCAATGATATAGCTAATAGGTAGTACGCTCGATAAGCGGCCATCTCTCCACTATATTTAAAGTAAATAAAAGCAAAATGCGCATGCGGTAGCATGCTGCATGCTTATACCGGTAGCCGATGCACCCTAAACTCTCATAGATTTAAAGTAGTTTTTTCGGATCATTTGGGCTAGGGTGGGAGGGAATGATATCATCGGACGAGATTGCCTCATATAATTGAGATCAAACATCGACTTGGGTAAGTCTCGATTAATCTATCAATTATATTACGGCAATCTCGTCTCTCCTATATCATTCCAATGATATAGCTAATAGGTAGTTGTTTAAAGGTAATCCGAAAAAACTGGCCGTAATAATTCAACAGTGTTCTAATGTGTTAGAAATTATTGTATTACAGAACCAAAATAAAGTCAATGATACAGGAAAAAAACACCAAGCATGACCAAAAAACAATATATAACATTGTTATAATGATAACAGTAATCTATAAATGAAAGTTTTAAGAGGCAAACACGCCTGTGCCAAATTGAGTAGGATCAACAACTGGACGGTTGTAAAAAGTGGCAAAAGTTGACGAAGATTGTGTCCATCCGGCTCTTGCCAGAATAATGTCGACCGGTACTCCATTTTTAAGAGCAGATGAAGTAGCAGCATGACGACAGCTATGGGCAGAAAATTTCTCCGTGTCTATCCCTGCAAGTGACATACATTCTTTAATCCATCTGCCAATAGTCTGAGATGAAATCTTAGAATGTGGTTTTTGAAAGCTAATTAAAAGATTATCACAATTATTCTTGTTTCTTAAGTTTTCTGTACATTTTAAGTACAATTTGAGAAATTCGAATACGCAACACTTCGGATTCGATTCAAATTTAGGTATGATTAAATTCGGTTGAACCCGCGTTGGGCCCGAAGTTTTAATCCGGTCAGGAATCAATATTTCTGCATATGATTCGTACATGGCTAAATTGGACACCTTTATAAGAGATAGGGTTTGCACCCTTTGAGCTGTGATCAGGGCTAACATAGTGACCAAATTTAAAGACAGTGTTTTTAGGCTCCATGTTTCACATTCGCCCAATGACTCGATGTATGTTAGAATCGATTTAGGATCCCACGTGGCATTGTACTTAGGACGGGGTGGCTTTGATTTCGCAAAACCTTTAAGAAGTCTTTTAATTATATAATGATCCCCTATGGACCGACCTTCAAAATAGGGAAACAGTAGAGAAAGAGCAGACCGTGTTGTATTCAGCATACTATATCCTTTACCTTCGTGAAATAAAGTCGATAAATGCTCCGTCACTTTCTCTAATGAAAAAGCAAAGGGGTCCCACTGACACTTAACACAAAATTCATGCCATTGCTTCAAACTTGTGTTGTATTGACGCCAGGAAGATTGTGTTATCGAATTGAGCAAATGATTTACTGATGACTCAGCAATTCCTCTCCTTAAGAAAGATTCCCTGACAAAGTTGACGCCATCAGTATAAGTGAATGACGTAAAGGGTGTAACCTGTCACCAAAAGACAAAAGATTATTAATAGGACCATATTTCACCACTTTGGTGATACTCAGTTTCATGAATAATGGAAACCAAGGTTGTGATTCCCAAAACGGAGCGACTACAATTCCAGTTGCTTTATCAGTTTGCAACTTTTTCAAAACCCTAGATAACATATTGAATGAGGGGAAAATATACGTGAATTTTCCAAACCAGGAAATTGTAAATGCATCAATTTCGTAACTCAATGGATCCGGTTTCCATGAAATATACTTTGCACATTTAAAATTGCTTTGTGAAGCAAACAGATCGATTTCCGGCGTTCCAAAGAGTGAAATAATTTCACCATATACTTTGTTGCTAAGAGACCATTCAGTTTCCCGGAATATTTTTCGCGATTCCATATCAGCAATGGCATTCTCTTTGGATCGTATATACGATGCATAAATGTACAAGTTCTGACGTTCACACAATTTCCAGATTTCCCTCGTAATAGACATCAAGTGAGGATATTGAATTCCACCCATCTTATTAACGCAACTAACGGCAGTTACGTTATCGATCCTCAATAAAATGGAAGCATTGTTATCTCCGCGTGCGTAGCACTTCATTGCATAAAAAGCTGCAATAAGCTCTAGCTCGTTAATATGTTTGGACTTAAATTCCTGAGGCCATATTCCACCTGTGTGTTCAGGCCCACATGCAGCGCCCCAACCTGATAACGAAGCATCCGAAAAAATTTCTTTGGAAAATGTGTCTTCGGGAATGTTTTTTACAGGCTTGCTACTAACTTGAAGCCACCAATATAAATCTGAAATAGACTGAGAAGATAATTTTACTTGTGCGCAATAATCATTAGCGCTTTTCTTCAAAGCAAGAAATTTATCTCTTTCTAGTTGTTTAGTGTACAACATGCCATACTTAATAGCGACCGAATACGATACCAAAGTACCTACCAATTCTGACAAATCCTGAATGGATATCTTTGAATTTAATAAAATTGAATTGACTCGATCAGTCAGGTTAATTTTCTTTTGAGCTGGTAACTCTACTTGATATTGAGCTGTGTCAATAATAAAGCCCAAATACAGGATTCGTTGGAAGGACACAAGCATAGACTTTTTCTGGTTAATTAAGAAACCCAAAGATTCCAGAAACTGAACAGTCTCATTAAGTTTTATATCGCAGGACGTTTTTTCACTGTCCATGCAAAGTAGATCGTCAAGGTAAATTGCATTTCGGTACCCTCTAGATCGTAAATATTGCACAACAGGTTTCATCACTTTTGTGAAAATTCTCGGTGCTGTACTTAAACCAAAGGGTAAGCAAGTAAATTCAAATGTTTGTCCATTATATAGGAACCTAAAAAATTTCCTCACATGCTTCGCTATGGGAATTTGGAAATACGCGTCCAATAAGTCAATGGAACCGAGAAAATCATTTCGATTGATCAAATTCAAGATCGATTTAAAATTTTCCATCTTGAACTTAGAATTTTGAATAAAAGTGTTTAAGTTTTTCAAATTAAAAACGAAACGATATTCATTATTTGCTTTAGGGACTAAAAAATAAGAAGACAAAAATTGACCATCAAGTGGATCACACTTTACAATTGCACCTTTAATAAGCAAAGATTCTATTTCACTCCCCATTTGGGAAGACTCAATATCGGATAGCGAATGCTCCCAGCAGTGCGAACCTTGGACAGGCACACTTTTAAAATCAGGTTCATAGCCCTGTATAATTGCAAGAACCGAGCTACTTGCTCCAATCGCTTCCCATTGTTCCTTAAATTTAGAAAGTCTACCAGAAACATTACTTACCGAAGAAATAGGATTCAATGGTTCGATCGCTTTGCTAGCCCGTTGTTTTTCTTTTGTTGGTGGTATTGGTGCAACAACGGGCGTTTGGAGTTTAAAGAGTTCTCTCCAGATTTATGTGGTTGGCGAGAGCCATAATTTTTTGATGACGATGGTTTTTCCTGAACGGAAGAAAACTGTGATCGGGTTAGATCTTTACCGGCTTTGCTAAGCGTTTGTGCAGTTTTTACTGCGGTGGCTAAGTCTGCACCAAAAAGGCAAGGGTAGACTGAAGAACTGGATAGTATATCCTTCATTGCTTTATCTTTCACATGACCACGAAGAAATTTTCGCCTAAGCAAAGATATCGAATATTGGGTACCTCCCAAATAACGAGCTGAGTCACTTATTATGCTCAAAATTTTCTTTTTATCAATCTGTGTCTCATCCAGAAGGAGAGTCATTGAATGTCCTAGACCAGTCAACACAACAGAAAGATTATTCTGCACACGAATCAATTCTTCGTCTTTTTCACGAGAAAAATGATTCAAAGAAGCATTCATTTCCGGATTTAATTTGGGCCCATTGTATTCGGCATTTGAGGGGAAAACAAATTTTTCCTTTATTTTGGAGCGCTCTTCCTTAGTCAGACCAACTTTAGCAGCACCATTGAGTCGAGTGACTACTGCCTCGTGAAGTTTAGGTCCTTTCTTAATGATCTCTGTAGGATCACCTCCTAAAATTGCATCCAAATCATCTCCTGCAGTAGTTTGCAGAATGTCATCGTCGCTCAAATCAATAACGTCAGGTTTTTTGATGTTATCGGTTTTTTCATCGGTCACGAATGAATTCGGACTTACGGCTCCGCCTCGATTGAGGGGAAAAGAATGACCAAACGAATGTTTGTCAGTATCACTGTCAGTTGATCCTGATCTGTGTCTTTTTGAGCTCGGCGAGCGACTCGGATCCTTTTTCGAGGTTCTCTGTTGTACAATTTTTGTCAACGCCTGAATAGATTTGTTCAGTTCTCGGATATCAATAGATGGGCTTCTATGATGCCGTCGTCTTTTCCTAGAAGACCTAGATCGATCTTTATTTCGAGAAACCCGTTCTTCACTAGAACGCGAATCCATATTTTTCTCTCCTTTTTACAATCAATGAATAATAATTAAAATAACTTGTTATGATACGAAGCATAAAATTGAACTGTTGAAGAGACGGCCACCAAAAGAGCTATGAGAGTTTAGGGTGCATCGGCTACCGGTATAAGCATGCAGCATGCTACCGCATGCGCATTTTGCTTTTATTTACTTTAAATATAGTGGAGAGATGGCCGCTTATCGAGCGTACTACCTATTAGCTATATCATTGGAATGATATAGGAGAGACGAGATTGCCGTAATATAATCATTTAGGCAAACAAAGTCCATATCCCTGTCCACTTTGTCTGGTTTGAAAGGTAGGTTAATATAATTAATTGGGGTGAATTCTCAGAATTTGGTTCAAACATATGGAACAGGTTGGAGATTGCTATAAAACAGTTCAAAATCTACCAAAAATGGGGGCATTTAGAATGTACAGACTAAATAATTGCATTGGTTTTAATAAGAAAAATGCAATAAGAGTAAGAAAAAATATTTGGACGCGATATGGTCTGTATGACATCAATAAATATGAAAATACGCCAAATTTTAAGGCATTTAGGATACAAATAGAAACAAAAATTGGGTTTGAATATGAAAAATAGCAGGAAAACACAATTTACAGTCAAAACTGTTTTGTTGTTGTAAAAAAAGTTTAATTAGGGAAACAAAAAAAAGAGCCGATTCAAATAATAACAAAATTGGCTGCATAAAGTTTTTTTGAATCACGTATTTAGCTGTAGATTTGACTTTCAGCAGTCAATTTTCTTAATTTTCCAAGTTTTTAAATTCAAAATTGAATTCGGTACGTATGTAGAGATAGGAAACTTATTTTTAAAACTCACCAAAAATTTAAAAATTTCATGATTTATGTATATTCTTACCAGGTGAAAAAATTCATTCTTTAAATGTTAAAGCAATGAAAAATTGCTGCCTTACATTCTACAGCAATAAAAAATTGCTTGCTCAAATTCTAAAGCCGTAAAAAGATTACTTTCTCTTTTAGAATCATCAACTAGCATTATCATCAGGTATAAACCTCTTATACAGACTCCATCAGAATCCACAGGTGAAATTCCCACATATCAAGTCAAAGTACTACGTCCTATAGTTATAGCTGGGCTCTTATGAAATACTGGGTTGGAATCCTGCTTGCTCCTTTTATTCGGGGAAAAAAGTAATCCAAAAATTGACTTACTGACTGACTGGCTGGCTTATATGTAGTTAGTCAGTTAGCTCGTTAGTTAGTTGGTTGCTCAGTGTGGCTAGAAATAAATCATTCAATGGAAGCTGCCAACTGAGGACTCATAATATACTTTATATTATTAGTGGATCTTGCGGATTATTGGCGGCACAATACGTGGGTCGTACACATTAGGGGTACATCCGAAGACTTGTAAAATTGTACATTTCTACGCGCTTATTTCTCCCAGCAAATCAGATCAGTAGTTAGAGATGAGAATTCTGGTCTCATTAATTATATGCGCGTATAGAAACGTGTACAACTTTACGTAGCATCGGGTGTACCCCTATCATATTCTATTGTAACATTCAAACTAACTATCATATGGAATAAAAAGATTAACATTTTCACTGCTTTTCGAATGCTGTACAATATATGAACTTAATAAGAAAAAAAATAAGAATTTGGTTTAGAAAAATGTTATTTTTTCAATCTGAACATAAAATGAATCATGTTTCACTATCCATTATTTGGTACCTAATCGTGGAAAAGTATTTTTAAGCGTTTTTAAGCAGCTTTTTAAGTGCACACTTGTTGAGACCTATCTACCACCATAAGTGACCGTTTTCTCTCAAATTGCAATCAATGCAGTTCTTACTTACAATGAGGTGCTTTAGGTGGGTGGCGGAGTTGGGAAATGAGGAACAGCTTAAACATAGAAAACGAATCATCGTAGCTGTTTATAGAAGGGCAAAGCCGTATAAAATTATGTCTGACTGCTTCTTTAACACACGTAAGATACGGAACGCGCGTTTAATTTTGAACCAGACCAATCAGAGCATCTTCTGCACCAGCTCTGCACCAATGAGTGTGTCTTCTGCACTTTTTTGCACAGCTGCTATACCCAACGTCACAGACATTGCTATGCATATTTTTTGTGCTTCCCGTAAAACATACTCTTCGACGTATTCCCTGGCTTAAAATGACTTGGAGAGTGCCTACAACAATCCCTTAAAATATTACTTCCCCATGCTCAAGTATACCTATGCTACTGTTGACCAAACAAAGTTGGGAAATCGAGAATCAATTTTCGATTTTTCTTATGGAAAATAACATGGGAAAAATCTCGAAATTAAGGGCACGTGTATTTAGATGCATGTAAAAAAATACAATTTTTGATACTGTGAGAGTTAGCGGCCGTATGGGGATCTAATATTTTTTGGGATTCTTATTGAAGTACTCAAGAATCATTGGAGCTATATTACAATGCAGCCCAATTTCGGCATCTCATTGTTAGTCCAAGGTCGCGAAAAAATCTTATGTATTTTAAGTTCATTGCAAAAAAAACTTGATATAAGCTATAGTTATAGTAACTTGAAAAGTGGTTGAAAAAGTCAATCTGTTGTCTGACTCAGATTGAAGCACTTTTCGTCGGATTTATGTAAGTCTGGTAAGTATCAAATTAACTTGCACAATTGGATTGGATTGGATTTCCCTAAGAATAGGAAAGCAACTAGAGCTGTTGAGACTGCACTTGAAATTACAGTCAGAGTTTATATGGCAAGCGTTTCTCAAGGTATTTTTGTCCAGCCCTAATTTCTTACAAGATTATTTTTAAGTGACGCAATTTGTGCCAGCCATGCTAATATGTTCATATGAGATTTTCTTAATTTAAAGTTTCTTTGGTTTCGAGTATTTTTTTAAACTTTACATGGTGATTGAGCCTTGTAGTGTTAATTATCAAAGCTGTACACTTATAATGTGTAGTTATAGTATGTAAGCATATGGAATTCCAGGATGAAAGATATTTACACACGACATTATCCTCATTAAGTTATGAAATATTTCCATGAAAGCCTATATAATTTGGGCAGATTATGATCTTTTTTGTTGCATAAGAGTGAATTCTATTTTCTGGAGAAAGGGATCGCCTTCATTCCTTATTGCTGCTCATTCACGGATAGCTAGCAGAATTGTGGTATTCCTGTCCATTCCAATTACAACTGTCACAATACTAGTGGATGGTCAGTCAGTATTATGGCATTGGACTTGAAAGGTTATAAGGATTCCCATAAACTTGACAATCAAAAGCAGGGCTATCAATAAGTTCTAGTCATGGTCCAAGATTTATTCGATTTTCGGGGCTTTTTCTCATCCGTACGCCACGATCTATCATTGAGCCTGTGTAAACTATAAACCCTAGTACTATTATTATAGTTGTTCTTATAGAATAATGAAACCCTTATTGAAATGATAGATTTTTAGTTAATCTAAAATGCTAAAAAACAAAGGGATCATATTGCATTGTGAGAAGATTGTAATTTTAGATATTTTAGCATAGCTTTAAAATTCAGGGAAAGTCACGTTTTTTTTAAATCCATAATGTATGCATTTTGTTAACTACTTTAGAATCCAAGGGTATGAACTCTTCGCTGCACTTTAAACCATGAATTTTTGGGACTTTGACTTCAAACGGAAGATTTTCATAAATGTTGACATATGAAACCAACATTTACATGGATATGAAAGGACGTGGCCATGCATGCCGTTAGTTACAACACGTGCTTAGATGTGGTGTGGTATTGAAGGAGACAGGAGCATAGGGCTTTTAGGCTTTTGTTGATTGGATTTGTGAAGCCAAATAACATTGCACAACCTGTGTGTACACTGTATACATACATATTTATGTGAAAACCAATTCTCATGGAATTGAATTCACCTGTCGTCGTATTAACTTTGTCAACTTTAATTCAACATTGGCTTAACGATTCCTGGTGTGTTACTTTGTTTTGTCGGATGGTCCGTTTATTGCTGTTGTCACTGGAGTCAAATATTGTCACTCTGTTTGCTTATACAGTTCACAAAGTGTATATTCAGGAAGTAGTGGAAATTTGCAATGATTAGAATCGTAAATAGGTGAAACTTTCATTGTTTGGCTTTGGATTCAATGTCTTGTATTTGTAATTTTTGTTTCCAGATATCAAAGCTGGAAAAATTTTACATTAAATGTCCCGGAAGACAAATTGACGGAAGTTAATTTGTTCATTGATTAAATGTTTCTTTCAAATGACACACGCAGGTAAAAAAAAGTGCTCTCTCATCCTAAGGCCTTGTCTGGGTGAGTAGACTTTTAGCTGGGCAATTGGTGGTGGTCCATGCAATATCCGGACGTGGTGGAGAATTTAGTGGCCATCAGCAGGGCTCATCTATTTGCAGGAATTGGCACTCAATCGAGTTAGTTGATGATCCCGGGTGTTTCAGGTACTTCAAGACTCTTACAATGCAACAATCACATGGCATTGCATTCTAAGCACATGAAAACTTTCATAAACTACATTTGGAGAAATTCAACTGTCAAACATTTCAATTCAAAAGCAGTGAATAATTTCTGTATAAATGGGTCATCGCAGCGCCGCACCAATTTCACGCGCTAATTAAGATTATATAACGTTTTTGGGGCAAAATCGTATTTAACTGATTAAATTAGCTAATTAACGTATAGCATTGGTGCATGATTAGTTAGATAGTTAAATTTTTCCAAAATTCCATGAGCAGTTAAAAAAAGATACTTTCCCTGCAGCAATAAGCTCTGATTGTAAAAATTTGCAACACAAATCCTTCAGAATAATCAGGATGCATGTGGAAATTTGTAATTCCAGGATTATTCGTGCAGCAATGTAAAACGTAAGGCTTAATAAAATGCTTGCATATGTTGTGTGTTCAGTGCATACTAATACAATGCAGTCAGTGAGTTTGTTGCTGTGAGCTGTGTTCGTGAGCAAATTTTGCAAATGAAAGCAAATGTACATACTACATATAGTCAGTCAGTGCTGTGATTTGCAATCAAAAACTTGGCTGAGGTGAGTGATGATCCTATATAGTCCAGCAGCGGATCACATTTAATTCGAACACATACATGGATTCATGGATAATCTCACACAAATCCTTGGGAGCTTAATGTGCAATGATGAAAAGTAAAGCGCACCGCAGTCTTCGGCAACATTGAATATTCTATCCATGTTTTCTTTTCACTTTATATATTGCTTTAGTTAGTTTGTTAGTTGGTAACAACAAGTTGTGGGAAAATACTTTCCCTTTCATAGCTTTTACACTTCACTGTGTTAGAATATACAGTGGGTTGGATATGAATTTTTTCACTGGTTTATAATCTATTGCATGGGAAACTTTTTATTGTTTTAGAATCAATATGTTTGAAATTTTTGCACTCGCTTAGAATCTATAAGATATGAATTTTTTTACAGGCTTTAAGTCTATAACATAGGAAATTTTACATTGTTTTAGAATTAATATGTTTTTTTCCTTGTTATGAAATTTTTCCCCTCAGTACGAATCTATAAGTATGAATTTTTTCCCTCGCTTAGAATCTATAGGATAGGAATTTTTTACTGGATTCAAGTCTATAGCATGGAAAATTTTGTATTGTTTTAGAATCAATATATAGGTTTGAAATTCTACTCCTTTAAAAAGGGAATTATTTATGATTTTTTGCTGGCTTTAGAATCTACAGAGTATGAATTCTTTACTGTCGTTGAATCTATTGAATATTAAATATATATGTCACTTCTTTAGAATCTTACAAATAAAATCCGATGCTTCAAAATGAAGCTTTAAATTCTCGGTTGGTGGCTGAACAAATTAATAAATCTCTTATACCTTACCTTAAGATTATCTCTGCCTTTATTCTCTTCTCCAGCATTTCAAACCCTTGAAATTTAGTTTCATAGTTAGCATTAAAAAAAAGAAATAAAACATCCGAAACAAAAAAATCATATTTTAAACCAGTAGTACCGAAATTACTGTTTTATTGATTCTTAAATCCATCATTAGGGTATTCCAGTATTTCAATCACTTTCTCCTATGTGCATATTTGCATGCATTGAAAAACTTACTGGAACTGCAGTCGTTGTACAAAAAAGCTCTGCTACCTGCAACCCAACCTTATTTGTGAATGGAAGACGTAACTTGTGGATTATCTGAAAACTTGAGGCGTTTCATTCACATAACCAACTACACACACATAAGATTAAAACCTTTTAGCAGGCATGTTACGCGTTACGCTCTGACTGCGGGCTCAAACACACGCTTTGTTCATTCATTACTGTTTTCATAGTCAAAGTGCACATTTTAACTGTCCTTTCATCTTATTGTATATTTAGTCGCACATTCAGTTTGAAATGTAATTTTAATGAATAGAGTCCTAGTGCAATATCAAAGGGAAATTAAATCTTCTTGGAACTCATTGTTTTTTCTAAAACCCATTTATAGGAACATGCTTGTATTTTCGTGGACCAAAAGCTGTTTGAGGAGTTGAATTCATTATGTAGATTAAGAAGCATTACATTTAAATTCACAGGTATATTTTTTCTGGTCGGTTATGTTTATGAAACTTTTTAGGATTTTTCAGCAGGGACTTGTTCATAATTTTATACTCACATTGTCCAAGGAAGGGGTCACTTTTTTGCCCCACGAGATGCCTAACTAATTCCATAATATATTAACTTTAATGATAAAGCAGGGCCAAATGCTTATCTTTGCCATGGATCCATAATATTTCAAAGACTCAAAAAGTCAAGCACTCCATACACTAAAAATTGCGTGCAACAATATATTTTCTTTATAGCTGCAAACGTAACAATATAGTTTCTACCAAGGTCCTTCTATAGTAACCAATCAACACATTTACCAGGTCAGCCCCAAGGTATATAGAATAGTATTGTCAGGGGGTGGCAAATCACCTAGCAATTTCTCAAAACTGGTAAACAAACTTTTTGACGCACGGTCTGCGGACAAATTTTCGTGAAGGATAGGAATTTAACATTGTAAAATCAGTTTTTGAACAATAAAAGCTGTTAATTGAGCATTTAAAAAACTTAATTAGGCTTTTGTGGCTTTTTTCGACTAGAAAAATGCCAAGTACTTGTGCAGTGGCGGTTTGCAAAAACACCAGTCGTAATTGTCGCTATAAGTTTCACGGTTTTCCACGTACCTTTGAAATACGGGCCCAAAGGATTCAAAAATGCTACCGAAACGATACACTAAACCCAAACCCAAGAACTGCAAGGATTTGTCAAGTTCACTTTCTAAAAGAGCATTATTATGAGGGCTTGCCAAAAAAATTGAAACTAAAATGAGATGTAATTCCGAACCAAAACTTAAAACCAGCTGATAAAGAGGGAAAGAAAAACAATATGAGTAGGAGTGAGCGAATGAGAAAAAGGAAAAAAATTGAAAATGTCGTTCTAGTGATTCTAGTCTCACAAAAACATTATTGACGGAATGTAGAATGTATGCAGTAAAATGTACTCACATGCATACATTTCATTTTGAATGTTGCTAAGCAACTTTGTTTGATTTGCCGTACCTGGTCAGCCCATACTTGTCAAAATTGAACTTTTAAAACCCAAATTCTGGATTTTGTGCTCACCTATTGTTAACATCAACTAAATAACCATAGTTACATGCAGTGTGTACGAGGCAGAAACAAAGATGAGCACAAAATCCAGAATCTGGTTTCGAAAATAAAATTTTGACAAGTATGGGCTAACCTGTTGTATTTTTTGATTGGTTACTATAGAAGGACCTTGGTTTCTACTCTATGGCTCCACAGATGACAATATATTTTCTTTACTCTATGGCTCCAAAGGTAACAATGTATTTTCGTTACTCTATGGTTCCAGCGTGATCATCAAATTCGCCACCTCACTATTACATGAGCCCGGCCTGTGCCTACTCTCCAAAAACTGAACAAATTCGTCTTTGCCCAAAAACACATGCTTGCCCCTACTAGAGAAGCCCACAGCTTCAAACTTGAGCTCCCAACACGGTCTGTTAAAATTGACAAAAACTAATTCTCTGCCAGTCTTGTTTACAGAGCCATGTAGAGCACATAGGGCGGTAGTGCCCGTATAATCCATGTCCAGCATTTGCTCACAGTCCAACACTATTAGTCGTATAGAAGAGTCGGATAATATTTGAGAATTGATGTGAGTTCTGACATGGTCCACACTGGGGAAGAAAAAACCCTGCTCCGGCTTGACCAGTAAATAATTGTGTGGTGCCACAATTGTACTCTGGATTTGAGGCCGCATTGGACGAATTAGGTAAATCCCGATGCTCAATGCGACGCCTAAAATTATTCCGTATTCCATTCCCAGGGATAAGGAACATATAAATGTGAAGAGGCACACCAAAAGATCCAGTTCTGGGGATAAAATTTTTTGATGATTAGGATACAGGTATGAATTGAATCTCAACAGACATTCCAATATACAGACCGAGAAATGAAGTAATCATTTTAGTCTTTCATGATGAATAGCATACTATTGCGATAATGTACGAGTCGCAAAGTAGATTACCATTGTAGAAAATTTGTTCTATTCCCCAATGGTTTGTAGTTAGTTAGTTAGGAGTGACTAGAAATTTATTACGCGTGGGATTAGTTTGGTCAAAAAGGGGCAGCAATGCCCGACTTAATGTAATAAACGCACAGCACAGAAAGCATGGAAATAAATGTCCGAATGTCCGTCTGTCTGTCAATGTAAATGGCTAGGTAATGCACCACGAACATGATTTGTGATAGGAAAGATACATTGGAAGCTATGGTTTGAGAGAGCGGACTTTAGTACAGAAGTTGAACTCACTTGAGACTTTCCACATGGGGATAATTTTTTCGTACTCAATCATGGAGAGTACAGCACAGGCTATTATGGCGGACAGTGTGGCTTTTGGGATGTAATAGAATGAGGGCGTCAGGACTCCCAGGGCAAATAACATCAGGATTGCTATTAAAATCAACAGAAGAGATATTATTTTCTAGCTAGCTCATTTATCATGTGTAATATATAAACTACACGAAAAAAAATATGGCGACTTAAGTCAAAAACACTGCAACAGTAAAAATTTTCAAAATTTATAGTTGAAAATGACAATTTTTTCAATTTATAACGCAGTAAAATATTCCTGTATTTTCTTTAAGCACATTAAATCGATCATTGCATGTTTTACATCTAAAATTGCTAAAATTCATGAATTTATCAATGAGAGCAAAATGTACATATCATTATTCACAAGCATTTGATGATTACAATCATTATCTAGTTATTCATTCATCATCTATAATACCAGCAATGCGTCCAAGCTTTTTTATAACTTCACATATTGCTTATTATTATGTCCTACTTGTAATAATCTTAATTTCTCTCTTCTCTTATAGTCATCGTTATGTATATGGCAGTAATAATTACCATCTAGCTACGCATGGTGTTGCTCGCACAATATAGTGCTCTCCAACTCCAATGCATTAGATGGCGATCCAACAGCTCCATTTTCAAGTGCATTCTCCGTTCTTCATACGGAACTGCGTAGAGAAGGATACTATTCTTTTTTGCACCAAAGAAGGAAATTCCTGCAAATCCTTACTTGATTACCTCCTACACATCTCGTTTAAGCTTATATGTATCTCTTAAGAGATGGACTAATTAGCTAATTAGCTACTGCAAGCATAAGCATATAGAAGACGAGCCAGACTCGCAGTTTATACAAGTGTGAAATTATATGTCTGACTGAAGATACAAACGCGCGTTTTTTTTTCGAACAGGCCAATCAGAGCATCTTCTGCAAAAGTTGTGCACCAATTAGTGTGCCTTAAAGCACAGCTGCTATACTACAAACTGCAAATTGACGGTGAGTTTTACCTGTGAAAAGACCACCAAGTTGACTTTGAACCCCACTAGCCTCATTGACTGCAGATCGAGTAAACGAGCCCGAGGTTGGGATAGCACTGAAAAATGAGGAGACCACATGAGAAATGCCCAGTGCAAACATTTCCTGCGTGGCGTCAATAGATTGACCACTTCCGAATGCTTTGGCAATCGCCACGTTTTGCAATATCGAAATGAATGCGACACTTAATGGGCCAGTTTTTATTACGTCGGTCCAGGTCTCCCAAAATGTCAAATTTGGATTCTCTGGATCCTGTGAAATTAAAAATTGTATTTTTAAAAAGCGCTACGAATCGTGTAGAATTTAAATTTAATTTATTCAAGTCAATATCCCATTACAAAGAAAAGGTTATTTCAATTGACTGTAAAACAATTCATCACATACTTTATGGAGTACATTAATTAATTAATAGAAAATTGCTCAATTATAATCCTTAAAATAAAATTACAAAATTGTTAACTAGGTAAAATAACTAAGTCACAAAGGTGGGTCATTGATTTGTCAGTAAATATTTCTTATGATTAGATTTGAACACATTAACACTAGTACAATCAGTGAGCTCACAAGGCAAATTGTTCCACACACGACAAGAAGTGACTGAGCTAAGGTTCCTGGCATAAGAATTGAGAGAAATGGCTCTATTGTTAACATAAATAAAATTAGAAAATCTGGTAGAGTATGGAGAAATACGGCGCATTACATGATTTATAAAATAATCAGGACAGGTATTGGCAAGAGTATTAAACACAAAAATGCAAATAGAGTACTTGTAAATATTAATTGCATTAAGCCAGCCAATTTGAAGAGTTGAAAGAATGCTTTTTGGCAATTTAAGAATGAGGTTTCAATTTAAAAATTATCTATTTTTATTGGAGAGCACTAAAAAATGAATTTATATATTAAACATACCACAAAATCTGTAAAATTGCTTCTCTGCGTGGGTAACTCAAACTCAGGGATGTGTACCGGTGGGAATCCTTTTTTGACAGGTCCAGTCAAAGCAAACGGCCTGGTTGACCAAAAGTAAGCAACCATTGTGCAAACAATCACAACTGAGGCATTCCGAGAAATAGACAAAAACCAAAGAATCCGGGAAATGACCACATCCCTCCTTTTTTCAGGTGAAAGGCGTACATACTCTTTCAATTTCTGGGATAATACACAGATTGTCAAAAACGCGCGACAAAATTCATCAAGTATATATATAATGGTGCGTGAGTAATTATGATAGCCTATGCTTAGCGTGTTTGCTGTGAATTATAAAGCCGCAGACCAAGTTCTTGATAAACAAACAGGCAAATGAACCCCATTTATTCATTTTTCCCCAAACATAAAACAATAAATCCAATGCAAAAAAATGTCCCCATATTTCTTAATTTGAAATCTTTTGTTGAATTCCATGCTTACAAATCTTTGCTATATTGCAGCTGCAAAGAAACCTTCAGGTATAAGAATGCTTGCAAAATGTCAAAACTTTGTCGAGACTGCATGGATAAAAAGTTTGACCAGTGTAAATGTAAAGCTCATAGTCATAATTGTTTTTTTTTTCAACAGACAGAGATATGATATAGTGAATAAAAAAATGTGTACCTTGAAAGTTGTTAGGAAGAAGACACAAAGTATGGCCAAAACAGCATCAGCCCATGAAATGGTGCCAATTTGTTGAATAATAGATTTCCATAGGGAGAATACATTGTCACCTTTTTTCACTCCGGAGAGTCCCAGGAAATTTGTTATTTGAGATGAGAAAATTGTCAATGATGCTCCTACATAAGTATACAGAATTCAATCTTATTAACATATTATGAGCATAAATTATTTTAGTCAAGAATGCAAGGTTGGCAAATACCTGCAGTGAATCCTATAGTCACTGGCTCTGAAACTAAGCTAACAATTACACCTGAAATTGTAACAAAAATTGCATGTTAGAAAACCAGTGGTGCTTTTTTTTATAACAAATTAATGATTTTCAGCAAAAAAGTGAAAAAAAGGATAAAGATCCTTAGAATACTATTCAGACTGGAATTTTTTTTTAAATTGCAAATATAACTAAACGTGCAAAAAATAAATAAATTATTAGTGAAAACATTTACAGGATCCGTGTTCAAAAACCAATGCACCAAAAATATAGACAGTTTGACAGACAGACGGACATAAGGACAGGCACGACTTTATGACAACACCTTACCTAATCGTAAAAGTCCAAAAATGATTTGAACTAGTCCTACATAAAAACCTAATAGGATAACACATGAGGAATAATTTTGACCACAGGTTTCATATGTGAGTAGTTCGACTATAGCTGTCGGTCCGATAGTCATTTGTCGACAGGATCCGAACACAATGTATAAGAGAGATGGGATGAATGAAGAATAGAGCCCGTACTGAAATAAAATGGGGCATTCCTTATCAGTGAAATCATATGGTTATTAAAAACTTTGGCATTGGCACTATAACTACAATATTAGTTAACACGATCAAAAGCAAATTCAGGGCAAAATCCATGATCAGTAAAAAATTGACCGCACATATATTACAAGACACTGACAATGACAATGTAATTTGACATACCTCAGGTGTAAGCCCAGCGATGGAAGCATAGGCCATAGATTGGGGAATAGCTGTC
>Ga0210040_10004886_pt1 | contig 17260 bp, 16 predicted proteins | sample CryGeyCG12114_NA_FD_185462 | JGI IMG/M metagenome (GOLD analysis project Ga0210040, IMG submission 185462) | Groundwater microbial communities from aquifer - Crystal Geyser CG19_WC_8/21/14_NA (SPAdes) (version 2) | ecosystem: Environmental > Aquatic > Deep subsurface > Groundwater | place: USA... | reverse complement strand
GGCATCCTCACTTGCATACCTAACGAATTTGGAGCGACAAGCTCAGAATTTTTATTTAAAACGAAGTCAAAAACCAATAGCATGATGATGATAGTGTGTATAGTTTTATGAAAATAGTTTTTTTTTTCAAGAAATAAATTGCGATTTAAAAAATCTTATGTGTAGTAGTTCTCACTCAGTCACTTTTAATGCATATTATATGTATGTACATATGTAGTTGGTATTATTCGATGGCTCATAAATTAGCGAAATCGTGGTTTATATAATCGTAAAATGAAAGCTTCATTGGCCATATTGATGATAGCTAACAATGCAAACGGAAATCGGGCAGAGGAATTGTTAATTGTAGTATAGCGCAAATGAAGCTAGAGAATTTTAATATCAACCCTACAAACTATTAGTTCAGCATACGGACGCTAACTTTCACGGCATCAAAAAGTAATTTTTTTTACATGCGTCTAAATGGCAGTGTCGCCAGAACCTAACAAACGGTAAGAGCCCTTAATTTCGAGATTTTTTCCATGTTATTTTCCATAAAAGATTAAAGATTTATTTTTGATGTCTAGTTTTCAGAGATTGTTGAAGGCATTCTCCAAATTAAAAAAAAACATTGCTCATGTCAAAACTCACCTACAGTACCCCATTGTAAGCCATTGTAAGTGATAATCAGTAGTCGGAGTAGTCATCATACATAATATGCATAAAATATATTGTTAGAGTTGGTCATTAACATTAATCGCAAAATTGTGGTCTAACGGGAAAAAGTGGTGTACCAGTTGAGATTCCTGACCTAATTGTATGCATTATTACTTCAACACTGATAGGAAGTGCAGTACAGCGTTTAAGAACTTAACACCATCACAAATTGTGATTCACAATGACTCCATTTAAAAGCCTACAAGTGACCATCGCCGGTAAATCGTACTTTCTTGCTCTTTACTTAATCCAGTGCAGAAAACTACAATAAATGCAATAAAATATTGTATTCACAAATACTATTGCATGTATGCAGTGTACCTAGTTCTTATTGAACCCCAGTGGGCCTCTGGATACTCTGGAAACTTGGTACAGGAAGATAATAATACGAATGAAAAAGTTTGCACTGTTAAATGGAGCTCAAATCTGCCACATTTTTTTCCTTTGTTGTGGAGAGGAAACTCTATACTGTATCCACAGAGCAATTTTTACAATAGGGATTGGACGATTAGCGTGTCAAACAGAAATCCACTTCAAGTGGGTTGCACCGACAGCACCGGTTTGTTCAATTTTCGAGGATATCAACAATTAAAAGTTACTTGTGGAAATAAACTCCAGGTTTGTGTACACTTGAGTCGACTTGAGTGTTGAAAATCTATAGTTGATCCTTGTAGCAAAAAATGTCGTGCACGAGATGTTCACGAATAAGCACTACACATGTTTTTGCACGATTTCAGGCTCTAGGGAAATCAATACGGTTTCAAGATTTAGGTTGCACGAACCCTGTAAGGGATAAAGTTGACCTTTGCGATGATTGCGTGTGCGAAGATGGAACAAGCCATGTTTCTATTTCATTTCAAGCAAAAAGCTCTCCAAAGTACGGGTTTTATATTTACATTGAAAAAACGCTACGCATTAACTCACTAAAAACTATTATTGGGCTCACATTATATGATTTAAGTATTTCCACAAAAATTTATATAGTTTCCCGTTGATAACGATTTGTCACAATACGACAAATCATGAGACTGTGATGACCAAACATTCCATTTACGGATATGCTTTGAACAAATACGAGATTTCAAATGCCCGGCCTAGTTTCAAAAAAGATCAATTTCTTAAAGGAGTATCTCCTAGTGTATATACTAAAAAACATCAGTTGAAGACTTTAAAATCTTTGGTATTTGTTGTGTTTATAAATTTTCTTGAACTTTTTCCAAAAAGGATAGTAGTTAAAGTATTTATTATTATAGCTGTAAAATTTTATTTGCTATTAGGTTGGAGAAAGACAATCAAAGAAATACATTAACGCCAAAAAGTCATTTTACTTAGCTCGGGGCCATTTAGCACCAGATGGAGATTTCGTACACATTTATGAGCAGAATGCAACCTACTACTACATCAATGTAGTTCCACAATGGCAATCTATCAACAATGGGAATTGGAAAGTTAGTTTACGCGCGGAAATACAAATCGTTAAAATGGCTGTCAGTTGTCGACATACATAAAAAAACGCGAGTTTGTAAACTCTTATTTGCGCAATTTTATTGAATATTTTCAAACTAAAATTAATTGATTATAGGTTTTAGAATTCGCAATCAGAGATTACGCATTTTCTCATAGGACAGAGCTAAAAGTTTGGACTGGAGCTGTTGGGGTCTTGAAATTGGAAAATGAGAATGGAAAGTTTGTTCCAATTTATTTGGCTATCAATAAAAGGAGTAATTTGAATCAGCTACCGGTCCCAGAGTAATTATATAATTGTGGTTTGGCTTGTTCTGTCGAGATTAATTTACGCAACAATTTTATAAATTTTTGCAGAATAACTTGGAAAGCAGTTCTCGATACGAAGCGAAATGCGTCTGTGGTTTTTATAACTGTCAATAATCCACATTTGCCGGAACCACCGCCTGAGAATTTTTTTTGTCGAAATGTTTGTGCCCAGTTAAATTGGATAAAATGGGATGCAACTGACGTGCCAAAAGGTGCGACAGTTTGTTGCAATGTGGTTGACCCCAAGGTTAAAAGATTCCTACCATATTTACCGAAGCAGTTGCAAAAGAATACATCACTGATGACATAAACCGAGTTTTTCGTGTATAATGATAATGAATTTTACAATGACTAAAATAAAATGTTACACTCTTAATTTTTCTGTTCACTTATCCATAAAAGCAAATTTTTTTGTCGATTTAAAAAAATACATTTTGTTCTCTTGTTACTTGCATTACTTTGCACTTCAGAATCACTTTACTGTCATGAGAAAATAAAACTGATTTCACTCTTGTGCTGTATCGTTAATCACGATTCTTTTTCCATTCAAAAAATCATATTTAAATAAACAAATATGGTACATTATTATATTCCTTTGGTTAGAGTCTGTTTAGTATCGTTTCATGACACCTGTGACCACAAAGTCAATGTTATACAAGTAGCATTGTGCACTATTCAAGTAAAATTGAAAATCCTCAATCACTAACTAGACAAAAATCAGACTTTGACAAACAAATTTTTCATGGAAAACAAAATGAAATTTATTTTAGGCATTCTTCTTCTGGGTTCGTACTTTTCGCAACTGTTACAAATAAGCCATACTTAAGATAAAAGAGTAATATTTTTGGAAATAGGATCTATCCAGTTAATAGAAGCCAGAACCGTCGAGTCTTGCTATTTAAACTGGACAGACAGTATTCCAAATGAATTTCCATTGATTTGGAAAAATCAGGACATTCTGTATCCTGAAAATTTGGGTGATGATGCAAACCCTTTATGGACAGTGCAAATCCCATCCGGGTCTACATTTAATGTAGGATGCACTCAGACCACTCTTTTGAGCAATTTTTTGTCCACTCAAGTTCCTGTGTCATGTTCATCAAGTGGAACTCTAAGTGTAAGTTAAACGTAACATGGTTGGTGTGCATTAATTTTCATACAGATACTTTTATCTAACCAAGTTGAAATTATATGTGCACAGGTCGGACTGAAAAATACCGAATTCTCTGAATTGAGTTGCTCAAAAGCTGTAAGAGAATCCATTAACACTGTTGGCGCATGTAATAATGATATGGAAGAGATTGAAATTGGTTTCAATACTGTCACTGGAATTCAGGGGTATGCATACATTGAATCGTTTGCAGTATCCTAGATTCTCTTTTTTCACAAACACATTAGTTTTTTCACTTTTGAAAAAAAGAGATCTCATCAACATTGTCAAAAGAGAAAATTTGACAACCTAACGTACTGCAATCCGACTTTTTTTTAACATCTACTGAGAACTGTTTTATTTTATTCCACGGCGCGGAAAAAAATCGCGATGGAAAATTGACTGACTAGCTTATCAAGGCCCGCGCCCTAAAAGCCTAACTGTAGTACGTTATCCTATAGTTAGTTACGAAATAAGAGGGTTTGGTGATGAGATTAACATGGACGGCTATATTTTTAATTCTTTTGTTTATTGTTTTGGGGGTCAAGTGAGAAATTTAATGATGCAACTACAATTTCAGGTTCCCATTGATCACCATCTGTCACGATGTTTTCTCAGACAATACCCTCATGGTCAATCATACTTTGCATGGTTCAGCCATAAACTCATTTGAGTCTTCTAATGCCCGTCCAGGGTTCAAGAAAAACAAGTGGTATAGTGGCCTTTCACCGGATACTGCGTACTCCCAATCCAATCAGAAAACACTTTTTGAAAAACTCGTAAGCATCTTATCTTTCAATATTCCTTTTGCTACTATAACATAGTATTTACTCAATAACTGAATTGTTTAATAGTTTGGACCCACGTTAGCAGCAAAATATTTCATCCCATCCGAATCTTTGTTTTTGGCGCGAGGGCGTTTGGCTCCGAATGCTGATTTTGTTCACATTTATGAGCAAAATGCCACATATTACTATGTCAATGTTGTTCCAAAATGGCAATCTATCAATAATGGCAATTGGAAGGTACAGCAGGGCTAAAAAATCTAATCTGGCATTTCTGGCTCACTTTCTTTCCTGCATTTATCAAACATATTTATGTGCATCTGTGGGCAAATTAAATTACATAGGCACTGGAATTTGCGGTGAGAAGAAATGCTGTAGCTGAAAAATCGGACTTCAAAATCTGGACAGGGAGTGAAGGTGTTCTGAAATTACCGAATGCAAATGGGGAACTCATTGATATTTACTTGACAAACAATTCGTTGAACCACCGACCTGCACTTCCTGTACCAGAGTAAGGCCATGGCTTAAAAGCTGTGGATTTTCAATTCTATTTATTTTTAAAATATTTAAATAATTTTCAATGTCAGGATAACCTGGAAAGTTATTAAGGATCCGCGTACGCTTACTTCAGTGACAATTTTCATGATAAACAATCCTCACTTGACTGCAGTGCCAGAAAATAAATTTTGCTATGATATTTGCGACAAGCTTCCATGGGTGAGTTGGGATGTTCGCGATATTCAGAAGGGAGTAACTTTCTGCTGTAATACAAATGAAATAAAGGATAAAATTTTGCCCTTTTTGCCTATGGATGCTATGTAATTCAAAATTAACTGTATTGTGACAAATATTAAGTTTTGCGGCTCCGCGTCATGATGATTATTGAAACTATAGGGGGGAAGACAGTTTCAAGCCTTGCTATTTAAACTGGACAGAAAATCTTCCTCATGAATTCCCTTTGATTTGGAAAAATCAAAATATTCTTTACCCAGAAAAAGTTGGTGATGATCAGACTCCAAGTTGGCAAATCAAAATTGAATCTGAAAGTACATTCAATGTTGGATGCACACAAACTACTCTTTTAAAAAATTTCTTGTCTACTCAAATTCCTGTTACTTGCTCGCGAAATGGAGCTTTGCAAGTAAGTACAACATTTTTCGGCATTGCAATTTAATTCGTATGCACATTAACTTGCTAATCAAATGCGAACATTAATTTGTCAAGTTTGGAGTTGGAATTGGACTGCAGGCTATCGAATTCCAAGACTTGGGTTGCTCAAAAATAATCAGAGAATCAATTGAAACCACCGGTGAATGCAGTAATGGACTGGAAAAAATTGAAGTCAGTTTTGACACAGTTGCGGGGATCCAAGGGTAAAGGAATGCCCATTAGCTTTATTTTCAACTTTTTTGAGGGGGCACTTGAGACATTTACCCTGTATTTTTTAGATTCCCATTGATCACAATCTGTCACAACAATGCTACATACGATACCTTAGTGAGCCACCATATTCTGTATGGCTCAGCATTGAATCCGTTCGAGTCATCGAATGCCCGACCTGGATTCAAGAAAAACAAGTGGTACTATGGAGTTTCCCCTAGCACAGCGTATTCTCAAAGGACTCAGCAGTCAATATTTGAAAATCTGGTAATTCTGAATATCATGATTTATAAAATGCTTTTGTTGCTTAACAAAAACAATACTTAAGGGAGAATTTCAGGTTAACCATTCAATATGTACAGTTTGGAACCACTTTGGCAGCTAAATATTTAAATGTCGACGAGTCCGTTTATTTAGCACGAGGCCACTTGGCACCAGATGCTGACTTTGTGCACATTTATGAGCAAAATGCTACCTATTACTTTGTTAATGTTGTTCCACAATGGCAATGCATTAACAATGGAAACTGGAAGGTAGATCAAGTCCCGTAGATTTTATAAAGCATTTTAGCAAGTTAGTGTGAACCTATCAACATGTATTTTATAGGCATTAGAATTCGCTGTGAGAAGAAATGCGATAGCTGCTAAGGCAAACTTTCAAATCTGGACAGGTAGTAAAGATGTTTTGCAGTTGCCGGATGAATCTGGGAAACTTTTTCCCCTGTATTTAGCAAACGACACTTTGAATCAGCCTGTAATCCCTGTACCTGAGTAAGACTTCCCATATTGTATATCATCTATTTAAAAATTCAAAATATAAAAAATGTAAAAAAGTAGATTTTTTTCAACTTTTGAAATTTAAAAAATGTATTGTGCTGTTGACAGGTTTACATGGAAAGTTATTAAAGATCCAGACACGAGTAGTTCCGTGACAATTTTTGTCGTTAATAATCCACATTTGGATGTTGTACCAAAAAATGATTTGTGTACTGACATCTGTAGTGAGCTTTCGTGGGTGACTTGGGATATTGCAGATATTCGCAAAGGAGTCACTTTTTGTTGCAACACAAGAGAACTCAAGGACAAGATATTGCCATTTTTGCCAAATGAAGCATTGTAATTTGTTGATGATGAACTTTTTGGCCTAAAATGTTTGAAAATAAACTGTTTTGAAGCAGATTATTTTCTTAGTCATTGAAACAATGATGGCATTACATATTATTTAGTATGCATGGACAACATAGCAATGCATCAAAATTAAGGATAAATAATAATAATTTTTACTCACAACAGGTGTTCATGGCATTATGATAAGTTTGACAGGTCGTAAATTCCAATCTCACTTTTGGTAATTAGAGATAATCTATCCCATATTTTGGAGTCTGCCGAACGAGCAGAACCAAACGAATGTCTGCACTGCAGGTTAATGCAGACATAATGTTATTAGAAAGTTGTTATCATTATGTAATTCTTCCGTATTTAAACTGTCGATGATAGTTTGTACGCGCTCGCTGTAATAAACAACTGTTTTCATCTAATAAAACTAATTGATGTTTAAGTGTATATTTTGTAAACCACAATCTGTCATTAAGGCCGATGCACTTATCAATTACAACGTTTTTCTTTCCTAAACATTAAAAACCTGCCTAAAATTACGATATAATGGTATTCTCTCCTCACAAACACGCATTTGTAGATAGCCCTGTGGACTCACAGAATTCTGCAGCATAAATTCAAACAAAAATGACTACAAAAAAGACTATATATGGCAGATTTTTACTTTGGAATTTCTTTTAGTTTGTGCGAGTAAGTGCTACATTGCTCATTTTTGGATTCTTATTCGAAGTAGAGCTAGGGATTTTTTCGCTATTTGTTTTGGCGACGATTAGGAAGAATGCAAAACAAAGCTCACAAAATATAGGCAGAAGTTTCTGAAACAAAGAAAACTGTTTTACGCAAACGCACAAAGCTAACAATAACCGACCAATCCATGCAAAGATTTTTTCCCTGTCTCTATAATTTTTCACTGAATGGAAGTTTAACTACTAGATATTTATTTGTCGAATGATTAAAATGCAAATTGTTTACTAAATACTACAGGCTTATGTCAAAGGAATACAGCAGCCGATCCAGAAAGGAAGTTTTGTCACCTAAATTGGCCCGAAAATGGACTACCTAGTCGATTCCCAGTTATTTGGAGGAATCACAAAGTTCTGTACCCATAAAACTCTGGAAACACTACTTCCCCTGCCTGGAGCATTGGCATTGAAGCCGGCACAAGTTTTTCGGTCGGATGCACCGACTCAACACTAATGAACAATTTCGATGTGACACAAACTTGCTTATTGTGTGTTGATCAAGATATTCTGATGGTTAGAAACTAAATTTAATTTTCATAAATATAAATTTGCAGTCTATAATAGAGGTCAATTTGTCACCCATTATAACTTTTTGTAGATTGGAGCACAACAGGTTGAATTTAAAGATTTGGGGTGTTCAAAACCTATCAAAGAATCTATCAAAACCATTGGAGCTTGTTACAATGGAAACACGCATATCGAAATCAGTTTTGAGACCATTCCAAATTACCAACGGTATTAATTGCACCTTATAGTTAGCAGAAAATAATTAACGAATATAACTTTCCAGTAATACTTAGTTCTTAGTTGTTTTCTGTAAAAAATGCATTTCATTTCATTTATCATTCATTATGTAGTTTCCCGCTCATTTCAATCTGCCATGATGGGGACAAAGATTCAACCCTAATGGCTCATCCATAGAAGTAGATTACTATATAACACGGGCTCATCATACACTGCGCGGCACAGCTTTGAATAATTTTGAAGTTTCCAATGCTAGACCTGGGTTTAAGAAAAGTATTTATTTTAATGGCTTATCCCCGTATACAGCTTATACACAAAATAACCAGAGACAAGTTTTTACTGCTTTGGTTAGTTTTACATATAAAATGTAATTGGCTTGGCAGAAGTTAGCTTACAGTATCGTTTCTTTACTAATTTAAAATTATTCTTTTTTTTTAGTTTGGCGAAACTCTTGCAGCTAAATATATTGACACATCAAAATCACTGTACCTTGCCAGGGGGCATTTAGCCCCAGATGGTGATTTTGTACACATTTATGAGCAAAATGCCACTTACTATTATGTGAATGCTATTCCACAACGGCAGACTATAAACAATGGAAATTGGAAAGTACGGAAATATTCATATAGTAAAAACACAGTTACAAATGAAATTTAAACTTATATGCTAACTTAAAGTAAGTTTACATTTTGTTTTTAATTTCTGTGTAGGCTCTAGAGTTTTCTGTAAGAGATTTAGCCAAAAAAGATAACACCGATTTACTAATATGGACTGGTTGTGAAGGGATTTTGCAACTACCGGATGAAAATAATAATTTTATAGACATTTACATGATAAAAGACTCAAATAACTTGCCAGTCCTACCGGTTCCAGCGTGAGTTTTTGTCCAGCCATGATTGTTCGATTATAGAGTTAGCATAAGTACCGCACGTTTTCACTTGTTGTATTTACAGGATGACTTGGAAAGTGGTCAAAGATCCAGATTTGGGCTCCTCAGTCACTATTTTTATGATCAATAATCCGCATTTGACTAGTTTCCCGGAAAATGCTTTATGTGACGACATTTGCTCCCTTATCCGATGGGTAGATTGGGATGTAAAGGACATTCACAAAGGAGTTACGTTTTGCTGCTTCACTAGTGATATTCGGAATAGTCTGCTACCTTTTTTGCCTGATGCAGCTGTTTGAAGTTTGAATACAATGCATTTACTCATTTGAGTTATTAAATCTTGTCATTGTTGAAATTACTGGTATGCTATCTTACGCAATAATGCGCTGGGAGACAAATTACCATAATAAAAGTATGAGAATCCCAAAGTATGAGTATGTTCGCTAATTTTTCTTGTGCAGAACAATAAGTAATTGTATCGTTTTTGGCACCATGTAAATGTTTACCATGTAAAATATTCCAGCTTAAACCGGGTATAGTGTGACAGTGTGACTCATGATTGAATCTTAGCGAGCATAACTCAACGATAGGTTGATTGATGTTGACTCGCTGTAAGATATCCATATAATGATAGCCGTATGATGTATAGTTGCCACAAAGGCTTTTTTGTATGACATGCGAGAATCTACTCGTATGGTTGGATGAATGGCATTTAAAAATGTGTCATCAAGCGAACACAATTTGCAATGCAAAAAATTACACGTGTATATGCGATATGATTTCCATTGTGTTTCCAGCATAAAGCTACGCAAGACTTCATTGCATGACAAAGGGGATTCAAGGTTGAAAAAATGACTTTTCATGTTGCATGCATATAATTTTTTTCCACTTAGGCGTTAATTTTTAAACAATTTCATATTTTAGGAACAGAAATTTTTTTCAGAATGTTGAAGTCCATATCGATACAATATTACAGAAATAGGAAAGTGATTTACGACTGCAATACGCAGTAAGTATCTAATCTCTTACTGGAAATGACGATAACTCAGAATCAAAGTTGTCTGCCTATTTGCTTTAGATTCATTCATTTTAATATGTTTTTTAGGCATGAAATTCATTATTGACACTACGTGATCCGTCGAATCCCTTCATTTTCTAACTCCTTCCCAATAGAGCACGATCATGAGTTTTAAGTCACCAGAAAATATGAATTTTCGAAGGATTCTTCTGATTTTCATTTTCTTGATCTTTCATAATGACGTGAATAGTCTGAGTATCAGAAAATTTTCTCGACAGGCTAAATTAGATGAAAAATTCACTGTTGAATGGAATGTGGATCTAGATAAGAAAGAAGTAGAATTTCACACGATTGTGGAAACTCTAGGTTTCGTGGGATTTGGCATTTCTCCAAATGGGGGGATGAAACATGCTGATATTGTGATTGGAGGTGTCCATTCTAATAACACTGAATATTTTTCGGTAAAATATTATATATTTTGATTTTGTACTCTTATGATTTACGATTCTTAACCAATGAATACAAATGTAGGACTATCACGGTGTGGGTTCTACAATGCCTGTTTTGGACGAAAGTCAAGATTGGATGTTAACAGGGGCAACTCAAAACAATACACATACCATGTTGAATTTTACAAGGGTTTTTGACACGTGTGATTCTCATGATATACCATTCACGGTATGTAGTAATGATACTGTTTAATAAACGATAAATACAAAAATTGTAATTTTCTTTAAACCAAAAAATTAAATTTCAGAATAATACTGTACATTTTATCTGGGCTTATGGAGACTCGGATACAATTACCTACCATTCACAAAATCGTGGCTCGGCGGTAGTGATTTTGCTTGATATTGAGCATGTAGATCAAAATATGAACCAGTATGAAAAGGCAACTTTGGTTTCGGAAATAACGATTCCGTCAGAAAAGACGACATATTGGTGCTCCTTGCATCAAGGACCTGAATTGGATAAAAAACATCATGTGGTGGCGGTAAGCTTGCTTAAGATTTTTCAATTTAGAAGAAACTCTATTATAGGTTCAGTCAGTCATTGGGATTGAAAGCTAAATAAAGTTTATTTTTTCTTTTAGTTTGAGCCAAAACTGGATTCGGAAGAAGCACTGAGATTTACACATCATTTCGTGGTATACCAATGCACCGCTCCAGAAGGGAAAAATAACTCTTATTTCGACGAATATTTAGATGGACCTGGAGGACATTGTCATACTGATCCAGCTATGATAGAATTGAGATCAAAGGCTTGTCACACTTTCCTGTATGTGTGGGGTGTCGGTGGCAAGGTAGGAGTAGAAAAATCGATGAATCATGCTCGGATCTGCTAATTCAACCATATCACTTTAATAATGAATTGATTTCAGCGACTGACTTTTCCTGACGACACTGGCTATAGCATTGGACGAAATCCTGAGGAATATTTTCTCATGGAAGTTCATTATGATAATCCTGAGATGGTTGAAAACGCAACATTTGAAACTGGCGTTCAATTCTACTACACAGACAAATTGAGGCCCGTAGTTATAGTCGCCATTACAATTTCACGCCCGATTTTTGAAGAACAAAGAATTAATCGAATTTTATTCAAATTTTATTATACAGAAAGTATGATCTGGATATTTTGATGTTGGGAAGTGAAATTTTACCAACATTAATTGTACCACCGCAAACTAAAGATTTTGTAGTGACTGGTCATTGTGCACCTGGTTGTACCAATAAAACACTACCGGAAGATGGAATGCACATTACGGCTGTATTTTTGCATTCCCATTTACTAGGTAATTAAAACCAACGTCTTTCGCATCATAAATAAATGCTTTTCCATGTCTAAAAATCGTATTTCAGGCCGAGCAATCAAAGTTCGCCATTTTAGAAATGGCACGGAACTTCCATGGTTGGCAAACGACGCCACCTATCAGTTTGATTACCAAGCTACACGAGTATTGCCTGAACAAGTGACTGTTTTGCCTGGAGATCAACTCACTTTGGGTAAGAATGATCCGACTTAATTTTCTGAATCAATCCAGTCAGATAAAAAACTATGTTTCTATGCACATTTTTTATTCACCCAGAATGCACATACGACTCAACGGGTAAAGACGAGGCAACTATTGCTGGTCTTACTACCAATCAAGAAATGTGTCTAGCATTCTTGTGGTTTTACACTACTACCCCTAGAAATTCGACCGCATGGATGACATGCTCAAGTTATCCTGAACCAGAAATCATGGCTGCAAAATTTGGGATTGAAAAAATAAAATGGTATGCAATGAAATGATCTAAACCAACAAGTTCTCATGTTCTCTAAATGGGCTTTACATGATGATGCTCTTCTGTATTCCCAGGGCACCACAGGCGAATGGACTGTGGACAATTTTTGCCGATGCGCCGGAACCTCTTGTAAATAAGAGTATGGAACAAGTTATATCTATGACTAACTGGACGCCTGAAATGATAGAAGATTTGCAGCAATCTCAACGGTATATGGTACAGAAAAGTTATTGTACAGAATCTAGTGAAGTAGGCTACCCTGAGTTGCACTCTATGGAATATAGTCCACCACAATGTACAGCTCTTCAACCACAATGAAGGGTAATAAGTTACTGAGACAGTAAAAATATATCAATTACTTCAAAGTGGTCAGAACACAACTGTTTTTGAGATTCAGACACATTAATCCAGTACGGACTCTTTTATTCTGATTACTGGTATATAAACATTCATGCAAGAAACCAAAGTGTATACTTAGTAACTGAGCAAATAAAACTTTTAGGTATAGCAAGTAACAAATGACAAGAGTTGGGTACATGGATATGTCAGTGCTATATTTCCAAACATGGCACTTGACTTGACGGCGAAAACACAAAGTATTAACAACATAGAGTATTAGTACTACCCCTAAAGCTACAGCTATCCTATGGAACAGACAACAATTTGTTTTAATTAATTCACTGAAACATGATCTACAGTCTCTTCGCACAACAATACAAATATTTATCATTAGGTATACATAGCGTGCCTAACAGTAATACAATAATGAGTCGAGTTCATTTCATAATCTCTCTGAGATACTAACTTACGACATAAGTACAACAACTACTACTGCAGTAGTATACTCACAATATGTAGTGATCTCACCCATCTTTCGACTGGCATGCATAGCCATAGTAATGTAACGTTTAACGATAAACTGAGACTTTAAGTTCACAGGGCTTTTTTCAAACTCATAATATTTTCTATTTAATAAACAATTGAAAAAGCTCTCAAAAATCATAGTCAAACAATGCGACTAATAGTGGTTTCTTGAATGAACAATAAATTACATACGTACACTCTGTATTCTCAGAGACTGACCTACACATTAGGTGTCAAAATGGTAGAAAAAGAAATGCAGAGTACAAATCTCTCATTTCTACTAGCATACTAGCGCATGTAGTGAACTACACGATCAAGTAATTCAAAATCTCCAATAACATTGATGGGCAAAATTTAAACAAGGCTATGAAACAGACGAAAAAATGAAGCAGATGCTACATGCCGAATTCAATTTCGAATCAACAGATCATAAATTGAAACCATGCATGTTTATGTAAACATAACGAGAAAAAAATATATCAAGACTTTGTATACGTTCCTTCAACTTACTTAGGTGAGTAGTAGTATAGTTAGCAGTAGTAGAACATTGTTTGTTTGTTAGCTAGCTAGACTGCCTATTTTTAAACTCTACAATATGGAACATTTGAGTCTCTTGCGCTTCTTGTCCTTGCCCTTTTTACCTGTTTCTTTGCCCCCGTCTTCATTTTTTCTCACTCGGATTTCTCTCATTAAGTCAAAGAACACTTTATCAACGTTTGTACGGTTTTTCGCGGAAGTCTCCACGTACGGAACGCCACCCCATTGGGCTATTCGAGCGTCCACTTCCTCACGACTAACTTTACGGCGGTCCTCCAAATCCGATTTATTTCCAACTAGTACAAACGGCACCGACTCGTCACCTTTGACACGCAAGATTTGTTCCCTGAAAAAAGATACAACAATGTTAGCATATTTGTTGAATACCAGTCAAGATATGTAAAAAAATTAATATTTCACCTAAAATCTGATGTAGCCTGAAAAGATTCCGCTTCTGTGAGGGAAAAAACGCACAAAAAACCTTCTCCTGATCGGAAATAATTGTCTCTTATAGCAGCATAGTCTTCTTGTCCTAGATATAGCAAAATGCAACATTAAAAATACAATCAATTAATTTTCCTGCACAAAACTATTAGCAATCATTTCAAACGAACCTGCAGTATCCAAAATATCAATTTGAACTTCTTCACCATCTAGTACAACCTATGAAACAAAAGTTTAGGTTTATCAAAACTCAATCGTATCACTAATCAAACGTTTCTCGCAAAAAATTTAAACTCACTTTTTTCCTGTACGAATCAGCTTTAGTTGGCTCATAGTCTTCCACAAATTCGTCATACATAAACTGTAGTGTTAATGCAGATTTTCCCACACCACCTGTATAATGAACAAAGTACACACAAAATTTTTAAAACCTGTGGTCATAGATAAAAAAATCTAATTTTTTTGCTTAAAAAACAAGACTTTACCTGATCCTACCATAATAACCTTATGTAGGGAAGGTGCGGCGCCTTTTTTGGACATTTTTTTAACAGTGGGAAGACTAAGTTGCACTTAAAAAACAGTCAAAAAATCAATCAAGTCCAGAGGAATTGGTAACACTTGAGTGATTCCACAGTCACCACAGGTTAGAACTGAAACTGGCTCAGAGAATTGAAGTTGCACGTTCCTTTACAACTCGGAATAACATTTATGACTCATTGGCACGGTTTATGACAGCCTGCAAAAGAGAGAAAAAGAAAATGTTAAGTATACACACGCAGAGAGAAACGGTTTGTAAACACTGTGAGTGAATAAATGCTCACATAGCATTAGTATGCTTCCTCCCTAAGATATCACGTCATAAAATTCAAACCAGGCATTGCAATATATAGGACCACACAAAGTACAGTGAGTGAAAGAAAGAGAGAAAAGGCAGCCAATACAATTTAATCAATACATGCACTATTAATATCGAAGTTGAAGCAATATCGGGATCACAGCTGCTATTTAATGATGCACGCACACTATTATGCACACAAACTAAACAGGTGGGAACAAATTTTATAGTTTGTTGTACTGGTTATAATTTACTGTACATGATTTTTCTAGCTCCAAAAAAAAATCACTCTAGACCCTATGATCTTTTTGCTATCGTTTTAAAGAATACACATTTGGTAATGCATAGCACAGCAAAAAAATGATAATATACAGTAGGGTAAATTATATAGTTTTAGATGGGAGGGAGACCCTGGTAATGAAAAATTATTGACCAATTAGTTGTAATTTACTAACCTTATGCATCACGTAGTGCATCATGTACTGTTACGGATGGAATGAGTGACTAAACTTAATACGGTAAGCCTTTATTTGGTCTAGCAGTGTACAAAAGAACAATGAGTAACCAACGTAATGTATAGTTAGTCAGTCAAATAGGAATCTTATAATGATAAGTGAGTAAATTTTGTGAACTCATGGCCATTCTGTCATTATCTTTCTCCATTGCTAATTATCATGCTCATAATTATCTGACTTCATTTGTGAGTGTGAGTAAACTGAAGATTAGCTCATACTCATACCTGATTTAACTTATTAACAAAAATTGCTGAAGATTATTATCAAGCCAGAGCTTTCTAGAAACAGTACATACCAGCTACACAGATCATTTAGGGGGAATAAAATGTTCATGTCTTTTTAGTAGCATGCATATTACGATATTTTTTTCGGTATTAGATGGATTCCGTGTACTAACTAAATACAAAATTGCAGGCATGTCATAAAATACAGGCAAAATAAGACAACGTGTGACATGGACAGCTATCCCTTTATCCAACTCCAACGCAACGTATTAAATTAAACTACTACTACAGTAAAATACTATAGTTAATAGTAAATGTAAAGTAACAAACATGTTCATTCATTTCGTGTACATTTACCGAAAGAGTACATTAGGAAACCCATTAGGGACCCGGTACTGCTAATACGATGAATCAATGGAAACCATCAGTCTCAGAATTAAATGTCTTTTATCACGCACGAGAAAAGATGACTTTCTATCTATCCTTCAGGCGTTCACAACAAAAGCACAACACAGCACCCAACCCACCTAGCCAATATTATTGAATCTCCAGGCGTAGTGAGCAGGCTGCATAAGCTCATGGAACAAAACAGTGGTTAGTATGAGTTAAACGGCCGGTTTCTCTAGTTTAAACTACAGAGAGAAACCGAGGCTATAACTGAGGTGAGCATGGTATGTGGCCTTTCAAAATTGGCCAAGATGATTAGCTGAATCATCCAGCACTGTGTTTTTCAAAGGCAAGTTTTGCCAGAGCAAATATACAGGGGATTCAAAAATGACATCATTGGTAAATTGAGTGGTTGTGAGCCATATGAGTTGTAATCGTGATGGTAGGTAGATTGCCACTTCCCTCATTCAGACCTTTTACTTCAACATCATTGACTGAATGTAGGACTTTTTTTTAAACGCAAGGTTTCTTAGCATAATAGAAACTTTGAAACCGGCAAACTCATATATCATGAGAATTGATCAGCTTCTTTTACTGTTAGTTAAAAAAAGTATAGCATAATGCTTTGAATAAGAATCGCAAGTTGCTTACCTTTATTCATGGAAATTATGTGCAGAATTAGAAGGCAGTAAAATCCTCAAGTTTATTAGAATTTAGAGCTGCAGAAATATTTAGCTGTTTTTCATTTCCAGACCAGCACCGAATATACCAGCAAATTGTCTATGTTCTGCGACAATTATGAAAATGGGGATTATTTCATTTGTTTGCAGACATGATTAACTAAAACGCCGGACGAAGAACATATTATGACGC
>Ga0210040_10004885_pt1 | contig 17261 bp, 16 predicted proteins | sample CryGeyCG12114_NA_FD_185462 | JGI IMG/M metagenome (GOLD analysis project Ga0210040, IMG submission 185462) | Groundwater microbial communities from aquifer - Crystal Geyser CG19_WC_8/21/14_NA (SPAdes) (version 2) | ecosystem: Environmental > Aquatic > Deep subsurface > Groundwater | place: USA... | reverse complement strand
ATTTCTACATGGCGTACATCTCCCAGCCAATCAGAGAAGATTACCACCTCTACCTACTGATCCGATTGGCTGGGATGTGTACGCCATGTAGAAATCTACGAAAATACAAGGCTTCAGGTGTACCCCTTTCATCTTTTATGGTTTACACCACGTCAAAAAAGCTTACCAACTCCTTTCTCATGAGAGAATTTCGTGTTTACAGTACCCCAACCCAACTGCATTACTCCCCTTGATCCAAGTTGTATTTCATACTGCCATTTTCCTAAGAACACAAAAATTCAGTTGGAATGCAATACACTCGAATGCAAAAAGGACACAATTTGTTAGATCGTCACTGTTACCTTTGAATACGCACGCATTTGCTCGTATAGATCCAAAGTTGCATTGTGAATTCACCCCCAGTCTATCGTTACTAACAATAAAAGAGCCCACATGGGTTCCTACATCATATTTAACCACCTTAGGCCCTATTCGGCCGTCAAGATTGATGCTTTCAGCCTGCCTGCTACTTTCTTCTGATATGGATTCCAATTTTCTTTGGATCAGCTCATCCAATCGGTCTATTGAAAACCTGAAAACAAAATTCCATACAGTTAGATTTAAGTTGTTTGAAACGCTGAGATCGAGATGGATGAGAAAGATGAATACTTACTTTCGCTTTACTGATTTGGTCGATGCTGTCACTGTATTTAACTCTTTGACAGGGGATGAAATTCTTGGTGCTTTACTTGGCTTCACGCCATCATCAGTGGAATTTAAACTGCGGGAATCAATTGAAGAGCTATCAGGGGCGATCCCATATTTGCCCCTGTTTTTTGTTGTGTTTAAAATGGATCCGTCAACGGAAGATGATTTAGAGCCATTACTAGTTTGACTAGACTCAGATTTTAAACTGGACGAGAACTCAGATCCAAAAACTTGGGTAACAATGTTCCAAGACAAATCCGGAGTGTTCATGATTATATAATCTTAGCTAGACCGTGATCAAGAAGTAAGATGGTAGACGGTAGATGGTCTTAAGTAGATTTTTGTTTCATCTAGTAGCCATGTAATTGGACTCGTTTACACAATGTCGTTGTCAACATATTGGGAATTACAGCCGGATAATCCTTTTAAAATCTGAAATAAATGCACTTGTTGTTGACACGCAGTTTGACGATGATTGCAGTTACATAGATACGCACGCAAATTATCACTTTACTTACATTCGATCACCTTCTGAATGCTGGGCGGCTGGACTTTGTCCCCCAAATTTAATTACATTCACATATGGGGATGGGCAGGACATGAATTAATTTCGTCACAAAAATTTGGAATTTTTAAGTCTATTATGATTAATCTTTATCGGCTGGAGCCAATAACAATAGAAAGAGCTCATAAAATCAGCCGCACAAAATGTTTGAGTCTCACGACTCTATGCCAACTGGGAACTGAACTGGAAATAGTGATCAGTAAATCGGTAGCGTCTTGTCTGCTTTTTCTTGCACTATTCGTTGGATTACGTTTTTAATTTTATTTTTTCAATTTTAAATCCGAAAACAACATCGTGATAATTGTGATTTCTTTATTTATGAGAAGTATTTGCTGTAGCATTGTCATCAGAATGAACCCAGCTGCAAAAATCAATGGCCTCATCCACACCTCCCCATGAGTCGACATGGCCGTCGCACACTTGATTCAAAGGAATGCAATCTCCAAATTTTCCTTTAAACTGTGATTTTCTAAAAACAGTTCATTCATAGGAAAAGATTTTTCACAAATCACTAAATTACATTGATAAATTAAATGACATATTTTTTATGGAAAAAAATTATATACTTACGTGCATTTCAAGCGAAACCCTTTGGAACAGGATTTTTCAGGTGTAAAATTATTTAGTTCATCCTCTCCATCTAAAATTACAATAAAAAACTGCAAGCTGACTAGATTTGAAATATAATATAATTTTTACTCCTTAGATTTCAAACAGGATGATCACTAACTTGGACAGTCCTTCACACCATCACACACCTTATCTAAACGATTAAAAAATGCAAACACTTTTGATTGCTTTTTTTTTGTTAAACAAGATAGTATTAAGTGAAGTCCCAAAATAACTTAAAAATCAAAACTTTACCTGCTTTCAAGCAATCAACGCCATCGTTGCATCGGAATTCTTTACACAAGCATGGTTTCTCTATTCGGTTCCAGTCTGCAATAAAATATTTAAGCATATGAAACTGAAGAAATTTAAAATCGAAAATGTATATCCAGTCTATTTCTATATAGAAACGAAAAAATTCTTTACCACCACTTATTGACAGTGAAATGAGCTGGATGACAATTACTGCAATCCCAAAAATGAACTTTGTTGACAGCATATTATCTTATTCAGGCAGCAAATAAACGATAAAAAATTACATAACTTCACTGAACTTTGAATATTTATCTTTTACTTTTGTAAGTGAGTTATTACAAGAAGTACACAGTAAGGATAAGTAAGAAGTATTTATGCCTCATTATTTCAAAGCCAAGGTGCTTGTTCATTTCTTCGTAATATTTTAGATCTTTATCGTCAATGCCATTCTCATAATGGCTCCCATGCATATATGTGATTTGTAGATTCTTTTTATTTTTTAGGCCCATCTGTCTGCTTGCGAAATCGCTTCTCTTGACTCTTGAGCAATCATGTTATCATAACAATATGCATTTCGCATTTGCAGTCTTGTAAATATTGACCATCAATCCAATATGGGGATGTGACTGTTGAGCCAATCACTTCGAGTTAGCTAAAATTTAATTTTTCTTCTACAAATACTATTCTATATACCTTGCTGATGGCCCAATGTAAACTACAGGCATGCAGTTCAAAGAGTGCAATTGATTCTTAGTTTATAAAATTTTAAATAATTCTATTCTTTTGTTTGAAATTTTTTGTCTTTAATTGACTTGCAACGTTTCAGAAAAATGCAGACGTAGAATTAATAAATTTTTGCTGCGTAGTCAAGTTCAAGCATGTCATGCATTTATGTAATATCTAAAATGAAATCTGCATGCTCCTAATGATCTCCAAAATGAGAGCTAAGTAAATACTGCCATTTTTGAAAACCTAAATGTTACTAATATAAATACTATATACATTTTAATAAATGCTAACTACATAGATCCTGCAAAAGGATAATCTTACCTTGTCATTGCATACAGCCAACAGCCAACCTTCCATTATGACCACTCGCATAACTTTAAATTATAATTAATGGATTTTAAAGCCTCATAAAGTTTGCAATCTTCGTCTTCCAGACTGGAAAATTTGTCCATTTCATTATTTGCTCAATGTTGTTTTTGTTGAGCCTGAAAAACGACCCGTTTGTGTTTCCACCTCAGCTCATGCTAAGTTAGTACTATAAAAGCAAAATGAAATATTTACTTTCAATTCTTTCAATTTACTGCATTTCGGCAATATTGCTACTCAGTTCAACTAACGGAGAAACATTTCCAACCAGGCTAAATAAAGTTGGACGATTTGGAAGAGTTCAAAAAATGTAATTAAAAAATGCGTGCATTTATAATCATGTTTTTAATGTGAATTAGATTCTTGAACGAATCTAAGCTGCACGGACATTCATATTTTGCATATAGTATTTAAACGAATTTATTATCATATTCTTTAAATTGATAAATTCTGTTCCACACAGAAAAGTGAGCAACAGTTGTGAATGTGGCGTGGCTTCCAAAACTATCAGTGAAAGATCCGCCGTAAAATATGATGGAATTACATATGCTCGGAACCATGTTTGGCCCTGGATAGCAAGTATTGTCAATGTAAGTATTATGAACTAAATCTGCTACTATTTCAGCGAAATTCAGTTTAAAAATTTTACTCACTAGGTTACTGGAAAACCTGAATCATATTGTGGAGCCTCGGTGATAAGTAGAGACTACATTCTCACTGCTGCCCATTGTATCCCAGATATGAATGAGACTGGAATTTCAAATTTCCATGTGTACCTGGGCACAAATTTTATTCGAAATGGATCTGATGTAATTAAAAAAGAAATCAAGTACATCAAAGTTCACCCTAAGTCAGTATTAATTTACTTGTAGTTTTTTAACTGAGGAAAAATTGTTGCTATTGCATAGAGCTCATTGGTACATTATTTTTTAATATTTCTAGATTTGACTTTGAAACGGCAGATTTCGATATTGCTCTAATTGCCTTATCGCGTCCATTGCGTTTTAGTAAAAAAGTGCTACCAATTTGCCTAAAACAAACTAAAGATTCGTATATAGGTACTAAAGGGATCATTGTAGGCTGGGGGTCGTACAACTTATCGTTAACAGTTGAAGATGCATTGAAACAAACTCAGGTTAAAAATATTTTTTGATTCGTCACAAAGTGTACTTGCAAAAAGGCTTTTCATTGATTCCAAATCTAATGCGCAGGTGGAAGTTGTGAGCCATCAAGCGTGCAAAACTAAATATGATGAACTCGATATCCCTGTAACAAAAAATATGCTCTGTGCTGATTCTATACAAGCGCCTTGCAAAGGAGATTCAGGCAGTCCCATGGTCATTTTGGAATCCGGAACAAGTGACAGATACAATCAAGTAATTGTATTCAATGCTTTATATTATAACTGTCTCGAAAAATCACAGTTTAAAAACATTACAAAAATATTTCATCAGATTGGAATCATATCCCATGGCCAAGGATGCGCTACAGAAGATTTTCCAACAATTTACTCCAAGGTTTCATTATTCCTTGATTGGATTCAAGAAAATACTCCAGATACTGTATACTGCCAAGGTACATTTTAAATGAAGGCATTAAAAAATCCGAAGCTCATCTACAATTGAAATCCAGCTAGCCAGTCATTAATATTTACTTAGCTTTACCTAATAATGTTCATTTCATTCACACATTACGAATGCATAATAAATGCAAAAACGTAGCATTATTTTACAATTGCATGTGGACACGAGACAACAAAAATGTATACATCATCATCACAACGGCTCATTGCATTCTTCCATGCCTTAATTTATTCTCTGTTCCAATTTTGTGCAACGTACAGTTTACCTCAGTCTATTATCATTCACGTTTCTTATTGTTAATTCATACAAAGACCGCCTTTTAACATCACTCCAGATCATGATTCATAATGGTCCATGCGTTGCACTATTCTCAGCAGGACAAAATATCTCCGTCACCCAAATGTTCCTCAGGAGTCTCATCCTCATAAAATGTTGGTGGATATCCTAACTTAGCTAAATTTTCCGCCTCGTAACAATAATAGTCCGACTCGTCCGGCGTATTGTCATTTATAGTGAAAACCACATCACAAAGATCCATGTAGCTCGAAAAATCTCGTTTAACTGGTTGATCCGCTGATAAAGACGACAATGGTTGTATCTTGGCATTCCTATTTTCCTCCACGTTCTCGACAAAAACTACATTGTTCGTGCCCATATTATCTGGCACTTCAAAAGTGCCATACAATCTCCTTTGCAGAGCATGAGCAACCGAACATGGGCAACTAGGTAGGAAATTGTTAAAACTGATGTGAATAGATCGAAGCCACTTAAAATTCCAAAAGTAACCTCGAACTCCTTGCAATGCTTCAAAGAATTCCCGTAATTCTTTACTGATTGGGGGATTCTTCCAAAATCGGAGACACAGGAAACTGAGTTTACGATGCTGCAAACAGTTTGAAATGAAAGGCTGGATTTTTTCTAATGATTCCCAAGCTACACCTCCGTAGTAATATGATGAGTTGCAGAGTTCGGTTGCGCAGAATCCAGTGCGTGATGCAAGCGCAATATTTCCCAAAGATAGGTACTCTAAGTGCGGGAATTTATGTACATCGTTGGCTTGTAAGTTTGAAATGATAACACCGGAGATACTAATTTTTTTAAGATTTTTTGGAAAGTCTGAAAAGTTGTCCAGAATGGAGTCGTATAAGGGAACATCCTGATTTTTTTGTGCATCTAGTATGAAAGTTGTCAATTTTTCACAGTTTTGGAATCCCTTGGCATCCAATGTGACTTTCCGAAGTATTTGTGGATCTTCTTGATCTCCACCTGAAGCTACCGCATGTCCTTTAGTGAACCGCATTGTGAATGATTCTAAATTTGGATTTTTTACAGCTACACAACACACTATCAAGCTGAGGGTTCTCCCAGGGTAGTCGACAAATTTTAAATTCACATGCTGTAGTTTGGTTTGACTCATGACGACTTGTTTCCAATAGTCTCCATTTTGAAACCAAATTTTTTGACTTCGGAGATTCAATCGGTTTAATGCATGTGGTACAACACGGGGTTCAGAATCTGCACACATTTTACCAACAAAACTGGGCATGCATAGTTCTCTCATGTTGGTTTGATGTCGTTCCAAAAAAAGTTCTAAAGGTTGGTATCTCCAGTTATAGGGCAAAGTTTCAGGTGGCTCTCGCACCACTTCTATTCCCGTTCGGATTTCAACAGCTTCTAGTTTTGTGCTGTGTATGGAGTTTAAGATGATGGACAGATTTTTGTCGAATTGATTCAACTTGCTGAGAGATGGCACGAATAGGGCTTGACTGTGGACAAAATCTTGCAATTCACCCTGGTTCAGAATGTCTTCACAATGTACTTGGACCACAAATGCCCTCAAATGCTCCAATTTGGTAGGAAGGTTTTTATTTTCTGGAAGATCCAAGGATTTCCAAAATGATCCACATAAGTACAGTTTTGTTAGGTATTTGCTTGGAGTTAAAATGTTTGTAACAAAGCAATGAGTATCTATTGGTCCGGAGCAAACTAATTCTTCAAAATATTCAGGATTCAAAAACCGTACATCCTTAGCATTCTTTAAGTTGATGATTTGAGCACTTGTCAAACACTTTGTAATGGCCAATTTAAGACTTTCAGGATTAGTTTCGTCGATTCGAAAATGAAGTCCTACTTCTTCTATTATTTGCTTCCATCTTTGGCAGACTAATCGAAGTATTGTTCTTGTTCGGGGGCTCAGATTTGAAAATATTGTGCCTAATAACTAGAATAGATACAATTTTAAAAAAGCACTCGATACTTTTAAACTCATAAAGGTTGTGGTAAGTGTGGTGAATTGTAAATTACGTACATCATCAGGCAATCGGTTAAAGGGAGAAATTCTCTGTTCCATCTGAAAAGTTTTAAACTATTGTGAATGTTTTGTGGGTATTATTTTACTTTGTTGCAAATGCCACTGGTTAAAAAATAAGGATGAAAAAGTTGAGCTTTTGTGTTCAAAAATGAATTGAACAAAGAATGTAACGTGATTTGGAAATTATTGTGCTCTATCTCAGTTTCCATACCATTCCATAATGAAGCTATCTACAATAGTGAATCGTTGGGGCTTAGACGAAAAGATTCGTAGGATTGGAAGTTTGTATTTCCTAAAATGCGCATTCAAGTAATACTATCTGCAGATTGTCTGTCGTCAGCTATTACAAATACAAGGTCATTAGAAACCACGCTGGAATGATTGCGGATGAGCTCTGACTTCAAAAACACACTACGCATATAGGAAAGTCCAAACAAAAACTATGAAATTAAGACAAGTTTCTTTAAGCATTTTTGTCGTGGTTTGCGCAGAGAATAAGGAAGGAAATAAAATATTGAACTCTTGTAGTAAATATGGTTAAAAATTAATTCCACTTATCCGTCATATTCTGCATATAAAAAATGCTTGTAAACAATGTATAAAGCTGAGGCACCAAACCAGTGCGTATAGAATACTTTTTTCAAAAAAAAACTCGAATTGTCACAAGTGTGTTTGCTTGGCTCCAAAACTGCTATATCCGTTGACCAATGCATACTGTCGGCAGAGTTAAAGTGGAATATCTACTGCCTACTGCTATAGCTAAAATATCGAACACATGGATGATGGAAAAATTCTTAATTACAGTTACTATTATATTAACTATGGGACAACAATTCCTCGCTAAACCTGGCAAACACAACAGGTAAACCATTATCTATGCCATATAGTTGATTTAAAAAGCTTTATAATGAAATTACACACTGGTTCGTAGCCCCGATGTGGAAGAGAAAGGCTACGCAATAATCATCGTAGCTTGTTTCTTTGTGCTCATATTTTTACTTTTCGCCATCGGCATTGGGTGCACATACTTTTTCTGGAGAAGAAGAGAAATGAAAAAGCAAGGTATTTTTTTCATCAAAAACATGAAATTCTAGCACATCATGAACAAAGTAATTAATAATCCCCATTTTTGCACCCCTGATCCAGAAGAGTTAGCCAGACAACAAGACATCCGATTACTTACACCTTTGATGGCAAAATCAAAAAGAAGTAATCCAAATTGGTACTCTCCGAGTCCCAACAATGAAGATCATTCACCCCAAAAATTGTTTCTATTGCAGTCAAACAATGTGGACTAAAAGTAGAAGTACTTTCACTTTTATTCATGATAGTAAAATCAAATAGTACAAATGTCAACACACAAATGTGTTCTTTCGCTACTTTATCATTAAAAAAATAGGTCAAAAATAGTTAATGTTGTTGACTTTCGTTATCAGTTTTGTATAGCCAGCCACTGTGATTTTTAACCCTTTTCGTATGGGAAATGCAAGTTGACATCATTTCATGGCTAAGCCAGGTATGAGGTATCTAAACTTGGGTTTGTATGTAATCACTGGTAAACAAAGAAAGTAGAGCATCAAAAAGCCAAACACATGAATCATTATGGGTTTCATTCATTGTCGTTGCGTCGTCAATCACTGATTTAAGTTCTTTTTTTGTACGAAAAGGCTAGGTGATTGACGATGCCGTTAAAATTTTGTTTCAACATGCTTTAGAAAGTCACCATCATCATCATGGCTAGTCTGGCAAAAAATTCCAGCAGTTTTTACTTATATAGTATTGTATTAGTTCTTATGTGCCAAATCAATTTAGTTATGTGTCAAAGCAGTGAATATGGAAATGAAAATTCGATGGGAAATAGTAGGTAAGACAAAGTCACAGTATTTTTGCTACATCTTGAATTTACTAAATTAACTATTATGAGATGAATGTTTTTGCTCACTATCAGTTATGTTGTTGGAGACATACTTTTGATCGTATTTCTAACTATGGGAGCATCCATTTCATTATGTATTGTCATACTTCTGCTGTGTATGTTTTGTCCTGGTTGTCCATTATTCAAAGAATCTACAGTATCTGCCCAAATACGAAATTCACGATCTAGATCTACTCATGCCAATAACGCACGCAGAGTAAATGGAGTTTACAGTAAGAAAAATCCTCCACAATTTAAAATACACAGCACATAATTATCAATCAACTAACTAACTAACTATGTTATGATTTTGTTTGTTATATTCAGATAACGCGTACAGTAGACACGCTACAGACAGTATCTCAATCTCCAGAGAAAGAAATAATATTTACAGGAGTCAGCAGAACTTAACTGCTCTTAACTCTAACAATTTGTCCCGCACAAATTTATATGGATCTTTCCAAGGAATATTTTTTCCGATTCATCAGCATCTTTCACAGCAAACTAGCAGCGATTCATTCTACGGTAACGAACACAACTCTGGTCTGAGCAATGATGGGAGGTTGTACCCGGATTTACGTAAGTAAAGTGCCATGTTTGTTTTCTATTCTTACAGTTTTTTATATGATTTTCGATCATTTTTTTAATTCACGCAGCTCCACCGTATTCAAGTCCTCATTCAACATTGCAATGCAATATTGTTTCCTCGGAGCCTCCTCCATCATACGTGGCATCTGTTAACAATATAAGTACCAACAATGTGTAGAGTAAGTTTTTAATCTTGAAGTCTAATTGTAAAATTTGTGTGTAATTTTATATGATTATGAAAAAAGTTGTTTAGCTGAGAACTACTGTTACTTTTACTTTTCTGTTGGAAAGAATAAAGCTTTGATACCAACAAGATAAGAATACAAAAAAAAAAGAAATGACTAAACTATATCACCTAAAAGTCTATCATGTTTAGAAATAAAAAAACTAGCTAGGAAAAGGGAATGAAAAAACCTGTTCAGGATGCAAAAAGCAAAATCCTAAGTAGGTATGCAACCCCAGCAATAAATGTGAAAAAAAAAACTTTTTTAGCTGGTTAGAGATACAAATTGCATGGAGATACGCTTTTTTACATTTTTCAGTTTATTACCTGTACATGTTGATTTTAAAGTCGCACATCCTTGACCTATTCATTTTGCAAGGTTGAACTGTAAAGATTTTTGACACTGACATTACGGAAAATAAACTCATGTCGGCATCCTTAGCTCTTTGCAGTGGTTTTTACAACACTCAGGTAGTGCAACATTCTAGTAAAACATTTTGTGACTGCATGCAACTTTGCTGATTTTCATGCACACAAAATCGATAAGACTTAGTACATGCATGATAATTTCTTATCCGTCACGTCATTTTTCCTGCATATATTTATAATTAGCTAGCGTATACGAAAAATGAGACGTTTTCATGTACATAATGTGTATGATGGCTTGGTCTGACACATCAAACACTGATGAGGACACCCGGGACCGACTATTTAAAATATTGTACAATCTGATTACTCACTAAACAAAAAACAATGACTACTTCAAACATTTGAGAAAATGCAGAAAATACCTGATTAACAGATCTACAACATCAGTTTAAACCTATAAACCTGTAATGTGAAGTACATGTAAAATTACCAATCAATCGATAAAAAAGCTCTCATGTTTTCTTGAATAGTAGATTGATTTGAGGGATATCAAATGTTTCTGGCTGACTCACAAACCATTCGCTGGCGCATTCACTCCATAGTGTCTATAGCAAAGCCTTAAGTCACAACAGTAATCAATCAATCATTCAATTCGTTTTGAAAATGAAAGAATATCTAGTTTTCTCAGCAGCAGTATTGCTGACTGTGGTTACCTGTTCGTATTGTGCAAATTTACCGTCCAGGGACAGTAAATTTTCCACATTGTTAAAATGGAATCCATTCACAGACGCCAATAAAAAACAAGAGACAATTTGGACGCAGTATTTAGCACACCAAGATAAAACTGAAATTCAAAATGAAGACGACACTGAAATAGACGTTTACACAAGAGATCCTTTTCACTCCCACTCCCATTCCGACTCTCGTCAATTGGACAGCGATGAAGAGTATGTTTTGCAATTCATCGATCCTATCGTTTGATTCCTTCATCTCAATTCATCAAGAATCAGCAATATATGTTGTATAATTTTTATTTCAAACGTATCCAGCGATGATATCGAAGGATGGACAATCATTTGCATCGTCGGAGGCACCGCAGTATTGGTCGGTACTGTCATATTCTTCTGTATGTGCGTTCGTTGTTCATGGAGAAAGAACAAGGGAAATCGCAATGAGATGCCACAAAATGATCCCGTTCGAAATCAAACTGCTATTACAAATCGTAACATTTCAGGTGATAACAATTATTATTATGGCTCACATACAAAAACCAAAATCAATCCCATTTACTCAAGACGATGGGTATCAAATTATCATAATAATATCATGTAATTATCATATGAAAATATCCCTTCAGTAGTTGCTTTGAGTCCAACGGAAAGCAAAGAAAACGAAGTAATGTCAGTCCCATCCGTCAATATTTCTTTCAACGGCACCCAGCAAAATTTTGAGGAGCCGCCTCCAGCCTATTGTAAGCTTTCATAACATTTTTTACTACTCACCGTTCCAAAGGATATTTCATTTTGATTACATGTACATATACTTAAAGTATACTAATTGTAGGAGACAATTTACTGTCTTTTCGATAATCATTCGCCAAAAGTTTAATGCTTTCAGTCTCATTGACGTCATATTTATTATCCGATTTAATATAGACACAGTCGCACTGAATCAGCATTCTAGTATGACTTAAATCGAGTGAGTGTGGATTGGATGAAGAAACGTTTTGCCTGATTTCCAGCTGTGAAATGGCTGATAGCAGACATAATGTATTTTCCTGTTGTGACTATATTCAGCGACATCTTCTGACAGCAATATGTAATATAGGTACGTAATATTGCAAAGTAGAAAGAATAAAGGTTTACAAAAAATGATATTCGTTCTCTTTTGCAATTTCTTCAAACAGTCGACATTTCTATCAGCGTTAGGGATAAGCGTTTGTTATTGGTTTAGTTATTCTAGAATTTAAAATCTATTGCAAATCCAAATTGGTTATATAACGCATAATTTTTTTAACCATTGGATAATCAGGGACATTATAACACATTTTCGTGTTTAATTTAACTTACTTAATAATCCATCAAATAAACCACAATTTACAATCTACATCATCGTCGACAACAAGTCAGTATTATCTGGTACTGGTTGATTTTGCAAATGTATACGCTGCTGGATCCCACACATTTATATATTCCCAGATAAGACGATGACGAACTTTGACAATTCCCGATTCTGTTGTACTGTCCTTCACCTTATCATTGCATAAGCACTACAAAACCATTAATATGAGAGCATATTTTAAAATATCGGGTTTTTCTACTGCTATGTCATATTTCCTACTAGGAATCCTAGTTTTAGCTTGTCTAGCAGAATGTAAAGTGACAGAAGGACTGGAATCAGACTCAGACCATGGACAGGATAAAAGTAGTTCAACTTTGTCCTTGAATCCGTTTTCATTAATAATTAAACAACCAAAGGAGAGCATATGGGCTAAACATTTGGAAAAACAAAAGAAAACGCAAGTCCATGATTCGGATACCGAAACAAATTATGAGTCCAAATATGATTCGACCAATGAATCAGATGTTCCAGATTTAAGTTCCGAGAAGTATTTTTTGCACATATAATTATTTTTATATTCATTCGACAACCAAAGTAGTACAAAAATATTAAAGTTATATTTTCATGCAGTGATGATGACGACAGTTTAAGTGGTGGAGCAATTGCGGCAATAGCCATAGTCGCTATTCTGATCATAGGAGGTGGAGTTTGTGTTGCAGTATGTTTTTTCTTGTCACTTTTGTGCTGGAAAGATCGAAAAGAGCCAAAAAACAATTCACAATCACAAAGACGAATGAGCGCTCCAAAAAGAAGAAAAGATGATCAAAAAGAAAAAGAGGACAAAGACAGTAGTAAGTTGAAAATATTCGCATTCAAGGTTGGTAAGATGAATTGCGTAATATTCGGATCATTATGATTGCAGTTAGAAGCTCATTTGAAAACGTTCCCTCCATTGTATGCTTAAACCCGTATGACAAGGGAAATGCGCAGCAGATGTATGGAAGAATGGCGCATGATAGTGGGACTGGGAGCCAAAATTACGGTCCTCAACCCCAAATATATGTTTCAGGGCATGAAAATTATGAAAACCTACCACCACCGCCACCTTATTGTACGTAATGGATTAAATTTTAGAAATATCCATGGAACAAAATAATGAGAATCGATGAATTTTTACTAACGTAGATGAGTCGGAATCCCACCAAGCACAATATGTGAACGCTCCACCTTCGGCTCCAAATGTTCGGGATGAAATTCCGTTGAAGTACTAAACAGCCTGGTCTAGACAGATTCAATAATGGTTTTCTAAAACAATGTTTTGCCCATTTCAGTTTTTCATGTAATAAACTCTTTATTTTTAAAGCATATTTATCTTCAATATCAATATGTCAGGGTAAGCAACGAGAAGTAAAAAATATATGTTGCGTCACTTTGTAATTATGAGGATAAAAATCATATGCATGCATTGTACGTTGATACATTTACATTGCCTATGTTCTCGATTCGAATCACAATTCGATAGATGATCTGATTTTTTCCATTTCGGAATGACAATTCAAGTCTCCATAGCCGACTCATTATCGTGAAGAATTACTTTTTCACGAATAGCACCAATCGATACAGCAGCTGGAGATGAGAGGAAAGTGTCGATGAAATTTTTACCTTCGTCAGCACAACGGACTAAATTCGGGTCAATTGGAATTCGCCCTAATAGTGGTATGCCCGTTTCTTCAGAAAGAAGCTGACCTCCGCCAGATGGAAATATTTCGTTACAATCCTACAAATTAGGAAACTCGGAAAATTATATTACTCATTCTTCTGCACTAGCTGAATATGATATTTAATAATTAGCTTACTTGACAGTTGGGGCAAACAAACCCACTCATGTTTTCCACTATTCCAATAATTTCCAGTCCAGTTTTTTGACAAAAAGTTACTTCCCTTCTCACGTCGCCTACTGAAACAAGATTTGGAGTAGTTACCAAAATAGCTCCTTTTGAAACACCTTTGAGCATCTCCATTGTAGTCATATGCTCATCAGAAGTCCCAGGAGGAGTGTCAATTATCAAGTAATCTAATTCTCCCCAATACACGTCTTCGATAAATTGCTTTATCATTGCTAAATAACATCAACAGGAAATTAACATCCTACTTCAACAAGCAACTTCCTTGTTGTAGCTACGTGTGAACAATTATGATTAGAGTAAAAGTAGCTTTTACAATGCTTTTTAGGTCCCCTCCAAATGACAGCATCATTTCTACTTGGCAAAAGAAACGCAATGGACAAAATTGCGAAGTTCTTTTCTTGGGTTGTGTAGACTGGTAACCAACTAGAAAAAATAGAGTTGACTTTGACGATAATAGTTCTAATATAATAAAACCTTCTGAGTAACTTGACTGAGCCCAACTCTGGGTTAAGAATTTATCAATAAACTATCTTGATTCAGCTTTACAATTTTAGATTTAGCCTATCAACATTATTATCGAAACTATTTCTAAACATTATGAATGGTATCAACGTCCACATGTTGAAGTTAGAAATGTAATTAAAGCTATTTGAATTCGAAATTAATTCGAAATCGAAACTAGTCTTGTTTATTTTTGAAATTTTTGTACACTAACGAAAAACCTGGTTCAAATTATGAAAATTGTGTGGTAGTGTGCGGGATGCTACGGTAGTTTGTATTAAAAAATGCTATATTATGGTCTAATTTTAAACGTTGCGATTTCGATTACATGCAGCAATCACACATGCATGCAAAATTTATTGAAATTGGTCAATCCGTTTGACCTGTGGCGTATTAACAAGCTAAAAGTTGAAAATGTATCGGTTCTATAAGCCCAGAGTTTGGCTAAAAAAGCAATACATATAGATTTATAGAAAAAGTGCCACATTGGGATACAAAAGATCCTACAGACTAACTACTTAAGCAACAAATAGTTTAATGGTTTCGTTACCCCCTGTCTGATTGATGAATGTCTTGATTTTCCAGTCCGGTCATATGAGGAATACTTGGACCACAGATATCTAAGTCAAGTAGTCCAACCTAAATTGAAATAAAAATCTATTTTGATTTTCCGTTGCAGTGGCAGAAATCTTGGCTGGCAAAACTGTATTTGAGTTTGTGTACAACTAACCTTTTTTCCAGACGAAACAAAAGACGAGGCTAACTGGAGAGCAACAGTAGACTTCCCTACACCCCCTTTCCCAGAAAGAACAACAATTACTCGCTTGACCCCTTCCAAATTTTTTGGACCTTCCATCTTGACTTGATATGTTTCTTGCTCTTCAAATTAATATTGATTAAAAATATATGTTTTCGATTTTTAATTTTGTAAACGCCGTTCTGTCGTAGTTTAGAACGTGAGCAAACAATTTACGCGCTGTGAAAAATCTATGCTAAAAAGCCAAACCGAGGTCGCACGGCTGCCATGTTTATGGACATGGGACATATTAACAGAAAGTTAATTTCATATTCATTCTGATCTGAATTCAATTGCGTCTAACAAAAAGTGGATGCTTTCATGAAAATCTGACTAGGATATATTATTTAAAACTATATTTGCAGCCTTATTCATGTAACATCTGCATTCAGTTGTACTATACTATGTAGATTGGCTAGCTTTATTTGAAACATCATAAATACATTCCACAAAAACTCATATCCTGCAGGTAGAGCTCTCAGTAGCTGCATGCAGCAAATCCAATATAATAAATGAAAGTCATACTTCCTGGAAAGGGATTAGGTTTCTCGCGAGTGAACTTATTTTTTGTCGAATTCGAATGCCCAAGTAAAATCCAGAAAAATTAATTTGCTGTTCAAAGGGTTCCACTATTCTACCCTCCAATATCATTTGAAATATTATATTTTCATTTCGAAACCTAATTTTAGCCATTTAGTCTGTAATAATGCTTTTGAAAATCTTAATAAAAGCTCACGGTACGGATTAAAAAAAATGGTTGTGTAGTGCTTTCAATCCATTTAATTTGGTTTTCCCATATGTACAGAAATGAAACTGTGAAAAGACAGTCTGGATTTTCCAGAAGGCTACAGATGTTTTATGTATCCCAATTTCTAAGGAAAGTGTCTTCTTTTTTCTTAGAACATGGACAATGACAAAAAGCGTCTAGTAATGCATCCCTTCTTTTCGAGTTATAGCATTCATTCCAGAAGATACAAAAGTATCAAATTACACGAAAAGTAGAAAGTTCATGTCAATCTTTAATAAAGCTGGCATCTTTCATGGTGTTATAAGTATTTAGTTATTTTACTTATCGTATAAATGAGGCATGATATTGCTTGCAAAATATAATTAAATGCAATACTAATAGCTAGTTAGAAAAAAATCTATTGCAATATTGTTTATTTATATAAAACGAAGACTTTAAATTTCATTCTTTAAATTTTTTTAAATCATGTGGTGAATAATCAAATCAGTACTTCAAGTTTAATGATCATCTGCGTAGTGACGTATGAGAAAATCTACTATTGCAGTCAGTCCAGGCAGGACATTGTAACCTAATTTGATTAAAATACTGAAACCAAATCCCATGTGGTTTGTTTATTGGTATACTAGATTCATTTCATTTACTTTGTAATATTTTCCATGAAATTACATCCCATACGCTCAGGGACTAAAGGCATATATTGGTTTCTTTTGAAAAAACTATACAAGACCGGAAAGTCAAAATGTAAAAATCCTACGAATTTGCCAACAAAGGGGTTATCCTAATATCCCATCAGCGACTACGTAGAATCAGCATTAGTACCATTACTTCTTTTCGTAGAAATCCACCTCAAAAAGCTCCAGTGCACTATTATAACAGACTGGCATATCAAACCACCTGCGGCAGCCTATCGAATTTTCATGTTTATTACGAAGCCGAAGGCTGAGTCAGGTAATTACCAACGGGAGCGCCCTATGCTGCACATGTTAAAGCTAAAATCACCTGAAAACGCAAGATGAAATTTGTGTTAGTAAACTCTGTTTGGAACGGG
>Ga0210040_10004884_pt1 | contig 17268 bp, 13 predicted proteins | sample CryGeyCG12114_NA_FD_185462 | JGI IMG/M metagenome (GOLD analysis project Ga0210040, IMG submission 185462) | Groundwater microbial communities from aquifer - Crystal Geyser CG19_WC_8/21/14_NA (SPAdes) (version 2) | ecosystem: Environmental > Aquatic > Deep subsurface > Groundwater | place: USA... | reverse complement strand
CCCCGGCCCGTCGGTAGGAGAAGCCGAGGACGGCCGAGAGCAGCGTCAGCACCAGCACGGCGAAGGCGTTGGTGGCGTGGGCGATGAGCAGGGCGCGGCCGCCCTCGAGGAAGCCCGACCCCAGCCCCGCCTGGGCGATGGCGAAGGCGAACAGCAGGGTGGACAGGATGCGGAGCTGCTTGGTCTGCACGGCCACATCATGCCGCAGGACCGCCGCCCCGGACGGGACGGCGCTGCTCACTCGGCCAGCTGCTCGCCGACGATCCCGGCCGCCGTCCGGACGGTCCGCAGCGCCTGCAGCGCGGCGCGGGGCTGGTGCCCGGACAGGCCGCAGGCCGGGGTGAGCACCAGCCGGGAGGTCAGCAGGGCCGGGTCGAGGCCGAGGGCGCGCAGCGGGACGAGCGCCCGCCGGGCAACCCGGTCCGGGCCGAGCAGCGGCTCGCCGCGACGGTCGGTGGGCAGCACCCCGAGGGCCAGGTGGAGACCGGACTCCAGGGCGGCCCCCAGCACGTCCCAGTCGGCGGTGGTCAGGCGGTCGACGTCCAGGGCCAGCGCGGCCACCCCGGCCTCGTGCAGCAGCCCGAGCGGGACGTCGGCCGCGCAGCTGTGCACCGCCAGCGGGACGTCACCGAGCCGCTCCACGATCCCGGTGTAGACGCCGCTCACCTCAGGCAGGTCGACGGCGCGGTGCCGGGAGAACCCGCTCGCGGTGGGCACGGCCCCCGCGAGCACGGCCGGCAGCAGCGGCTCGTCGAGCTGGACGACCAGATCCAGGTCGGGCAGCCGGCGGTGCAGCTCCTCGGTCAGCTCCCCGAGCCCCTCGGTCAGGGACTGGGCGACCTCGCGCCGGGCGCCGGAGTCGGCGAGCACCTTGTCCCCGCGCGGCCGCTCCAGCTGGGCGGCCAGGGTCCACGGGCCGGCCGCGGACAGCTTGAACCGGCCCGCGTAGCCCTGGGCCAGCTCCTCGAGCAGGTCGAGGTCGGAGCGCATCGTGGCGCGTGCGGCGCGGTGGTCGCGGCCGGAGCCGTCGGTGAGCCGCCAGCCAGCCGGCTGCAGGTCGAAGGCCAGCCCGGTCAGCAGGGCGGTGGAGCGGCCGACGAGCCCGGCGTGCGGGCCGCGCGCCGGCAGCTCGGGCAGGTACGGCAGCGCGGGGCACTCCGCGAAGGCGATCGACAGCGCGTCGGCCAGGTCGCTGCCCGGCCAGGAACCGATGCCGGTGCTGGGGACGGGAGCGAGGTCGGGCACGCCGGTCAGGCCCGGGCCGCGGCGATGGTGGCGCTGCCGACCACCCGGCTGCCCTCGTAGAGGACGACGGCCTGACCGGGCGCGATGCCGGCGGCCGGCTCGTCCAGGGTCACCTCGACGCGGTCCACGTCGACCAGCGCGGAGGCCGGCAGCGCGGCGCCGTGCGCCCGGACCTGCACGCTGCCGCGCCAGCCGCCCGAGGGAGCCGGCCCCGACCAGCGGGGTGCCAGCCCGTCGAGGTGCCGCACGGCCAGCGCCTCGTGCGGTCCCACGGTGACCGTGCCGGTGACCGGGGAGATGTCCAGCACGTAGCGCGGCTTGCCGTCGGCGGCGGGGACGCCCAGCCGCAGGCCGCGGCGCTGGCCGATGGTGAAGTGGTGGGACCCCTGGTGGCTGCCCACCGACCGGCCCTGCTCGTCGACGATGTCGCCGGGTCGGGCGCCGAGGTGGCGGTCCAGGAAGCCGGCGGTGTCCCCGTCGGGGATGAAGCAGATGTCGTGGCTGTCCGGCTTGGCCGCCACGGCCAGGCCGCGGCGCTCCGCCTCCTGGCGCACCTCGGACTTCAGCGAGCCGCCGAGCGGGAAGCAGGAGCGGGACAGCTGGTCGGCGGTGAGCACCCCGAGCACGTAGGACTGGTCCTTGTCGGCGTCGGCGGCGCGGTGCATCTCCACCCCCGACGCGGTGCGCTCCAGCCGCGCGTAGTGGCCGGTGCAGACGGCGTCGAAGCCGAGCGCCACGCCGCGGTCCAGGACGGCGGAGAACTTGATCTTCTCGTTGCAGCGCAGGCAGGGGTTGGGCGTCCGGCCGGCCGCGTACTCGGCCACGAAGTCCTCGACCACGTCGGCGGCGAAGCGGTCGGACAGGTCCCAGACGTAGAACGGGATGCCCAGGACGTCGGCCGCCCGCCGGGCGTCGTGGGCGTCCTCCCTGGAGCAGCAGCCGCGGGCGCCGGACCGGAAGGACTGCGGGTTCTTCGACAGGGCCAGGTGCACCCCGGTCACGTCGTGCCCGGCCTCGACCGCCCGGGCCGCGGCCACCGCGGAGTCGACTCCCCCGGACATCGCCGCCAGCACCTTCATGCCGCCCAGTCTGCAGGTCGACCGGCACGTCGGTCACCGTGGAGATCCGCCACTGCCGTCGCCCACCGCCGCGCACCCCGCGTTCCCGGTCAGGCCGGGGCGGTAGTCGTCGGCCCGGGGTCAGACGAAGGCGGCGGCGGCGCGGGCGCGGGTGACCGCCTCGGGCAGTGCGGCGACCAGGGCCGCCACGTCCGCGCGCGTCGAGGTGTGGCCGAGGGAGAAGCGGAGCGAGGAGCGGGCGTCGGTCTCGCCGACCCCCATCGCGGTCAGCACGTGGCTGGGCTGGGCCACCCCGGCCGAGCACGCCGAGCCGGCCGAGCAGTCGATGCCCGCGGCGTCGAGCAGCATCAGCACAGCGTCGGCCGCGCAGCCGGCGAAGCCGAGGTTGGTCACCCCCGGCAGGCAGTGCTCGGGCACGGTGCTGCCGTGCAGGGTGCTGCCGGGCACGGCGGCGGTGACCGCGGCCAGCAGCTCGGCCCGCAGGGCCCGGACCCGGGCCTCCTCGGCCGCCAGCCCCGCCACCGCGACCTCGACGGCGGCGGCGAACCCGGCCACCCCGGCCACGTCGAGGGTGCCGGAGCGGACGTCGCGCTCCTGCCCGCCCCCGTGCTGCACCGAGGTCAGGGCGGTCCCGCGCCGGGCCAGCAGGGCACCGACCCCGACGGGGCCGCCGAGCTTGTGGCCGGTGAACGTCATCAGGTCCAGCCCGGAGGCGGCGAAGTCGACCGGCACGTGCCCGACGGCCTGCACGGCGTCGGAGTGGGACACCGCGCCCGCCCGGGCGGCGAGGGCGGCGACCTCGGCCACCGGCTGGCGGGTCCCGACCTCGTTGTTGGCCGCCATCACCGAGACCACGGCCGTCCGCCGGTCGACGAGCTGCTCGGCGGCGTCGAGGTCGAGGCGGCCGGTCCCGTCCACCGGGACCAGGTCGAGCTCGGCTCCCTCGGCGCTGGCCAGCCAGGCCGCGGAGTCCAGCACGGCATGGTGCTCGAGCGCGGAGACCACGACCCGGCGGCGGTCCCGGTCCCGGCGCGACCAGTAGGCGCCCTTGAGGGCCAGGTTGTCGCTCTCGGTCCCCCCCGAGGTGAAGAGGACCTCCCCCGGGGCGGCTCCGACGCGGGCCGCGACCAGCTCGCGGCACTCCTCCAGCACCCGGCGGGCGTCCCGGCCGGAGCCGTGCAGCGCCGACGGGTTGCCCACCCGGGTGAGCTCCCGGGTCATCGCCGCGACGGCCTCGGGCAGCATCGGCGTGGTGGCCGCGTGGTCGAGGTAGACCCGAGGCCGGGCGGTGCGGGCGGCGGACGCTGTCACGCCAGGCAGCGTACGCGCGGCCGGCCGCCGCTCAGGAGCGGCGGCGGGCGACCTCGTCGGCCACCGCGGGCAGCACCGCGTGCAGGTCGCCGACCACCCCGAGGTCGGCGAGGGCGAAGATCGGCGCCTCGGCGTCCTTGTTGACCGCGACGATGGCCTTGGAGGTCTGCATGCCGGCCCGGTGCTGGATGGCGCCGGAGATGCCGGCCGCGATGTAGAGCTGCGGCGAGACGGCCTTGCCCGTCTGGCCGACCTGGTAGGCGTGCGGGTACCAGCCCGAGTCCACGGCCGCGCGGGACGCCCCGACCGCCGCCCCGAGGCTGTCCGCGAGCTGCTCCACGGGGGCGAAGTCCCCGCCGGTGCCCCGCCCGCCGGAGACGACCACGGCGGCCTCGGTGAGCTCCGGCCGGCCGCTGGCCTGCTTGGGCTGCACGTCGACGATCCGCGCCGCCCGGGCCGCGTCGGAGATGGTCACCTGCACGGTCTCCACGGTGGCGGTCTCCGGGGCGGGCTCGGGCGCGACGGCGTTCGGCTTCACCGTGATCACCGGGGCCCCGTGGGTGACCGAGGCCCGGACGGTGTAGGCGCCGGCGAAGACCGACTGGGTGGTGGAGGCGTCCGCGTGCACGTCGACCGCGTCGGTGATCAGCCCGCAGCCGAGCTTGACCGCCAGCCGGGCCGCGACCTCCTTGCCCTCGGCGGTGGAGGTGAGCAGCACCGCGGCCGGGCCCAGCGAGCCGGCGACCTGGGCCAGCGCCTCGGCCTTGGGGGCTACCAGGTACTGCCCCAGCGCCGGGTCGGTGACGGCGAGCACGCGAGAAGCGCCGTAGCGGCCGAGCCACTCCGCGGCCGCCTCGGGCACCTCGCCGAGGACCACCGCCACCGGGTCGCCGATCCGGCGGGCCAGGGTGAGCAGCTCCAGCGTGGGCTTGCCGACGGTGCCCTCGACCAGCTCGACGACGACCAGGACCTGGGACATGCGGATCTCCTCCTGCTGGGGGTGCTGCTGGGGGCTGGGTGGGAGCCGGGACTCAGATGTACCTGCCGGCGGTGAGGAACTCCAGCACGGCCACCGAGCCGCTGCCGTCGCTGTCGCCCACGACGCGGCCGGCCTGCTTCGGCGGGCGGGGCGTGGTCTCGACCACGGTGGTCCAGGCCGCTCCCAGGCCGACCGAGGCGGGGTCGACGCCCAGGTCGGCCAGGTCCCAGGTCTGCACGGGCTTCTTCTTCGCGGCCAGGATGCCCTTCATCGAGGGGTAGCGCGCCTCGCCCGACTGGTCGGTGACGCTGACCACGGCCGGCAGCGTGGCCTCGACGGTCAGGCTGGCCACGTCGGCGTCGCGGCGGATGCGGACGGTCGAGCCGGCCACCTCGAGGGTGGCCCCGAAGGTCACCGCCGGCCAGCCGAGGCGCTCGGCCACCATCGCCGGCACCACGCCGCCGCTGCCGTCGGTGGAGGCCATGCCGCACAGCACCAGGTCGGGCGCCGCCTTGGCGACGGCCGCGGCCAGGATGGTGCTGGTGCCGAGGTAGTCGGTGCCGTGCACGGCGTCGTCGGTGATCCGGACGCCGGCGGTCGCGCCCATCTGCAGCGCCCGCTTGATGGCCGCCGCCGCGTCGTCGGGACCGAGCGTCATCGCCACCACCTCGACGTCGTCGGTCTCGTCGGCGATCCGCAGCGCCTGCTCCAGGGCGTACTCGTCCAGCTCGGAGAGCAGGCCGTCGCCGGCCGCGCGGTCCACGGTGCCGTCCGCGGCGAAGGTGCGCTCCCCCGTCGCGTCGGGGACGTGCTTGACCAGGACGACGATCTTCATCTCGACTCCTCCAGGGGCGCGGACCAGAGCCCGCGCGGGACGGACGGCCTCATATTACTCACCGGTAACTACGCGTCGCACCCCTCGCGCGGGTCCGCCCGGCCTGGCTCCTCGGGCGGCCGTCACGAGTTCCGGGCAGGCCCGGGCCGCACCCTGCACCCCCACGGTGCTCCCGCACCCGCACGACGGGGTGCAGCGCCCCCTACGGGGTGCAGGACGACCCCGGCGGGACGACACTCCACCCGGCGGGGCTCAGCGACCGGAGAACCGGGCCTTCCCCGGCCCCTGCTCGACGAACGAGCGCATCCCGGTGGCCCGGTCCTCGGTGGCGAACAGCGCGGCGAACTGGACCCGCTCCAGCTCCAGCCCGCTGTCCAGGTCGACCTCCAGGCCGCGGTCGACGCACTCCTTGGCCGCCCGCAGGGCCAGCGCGGGACCGCCGACGAACTGCCGCGCCCAGGCGGTCGCGGTGGCCAGCACCTCCTCGGCCGGCACCACCTGGTCGACCAGCCCGATGGCCAGCGCCTCGGCCGCCCCGACGAAGCGTCCGCTGAAGATCAGCTCCTTGGCCCGGCTCGGGCCCACCAGCCGGGCCAGCCGCTGGGTGCCGCCGGCGCCGGGGATGACCCCGAGCTTGATCTCCGGCTGGCCGAAGGTGGCGTCGTCGGCGGCGATCCGGATGTCGGCGCACAGGGCCAGCTCGCAGCCCCCGCCGAGGGCGTAGCCGTTCACCGCGGCCACCACCGGCTTGGGGATCCGGGCCACGGCGGTGAACGCGGCCTGCAGGACCCCGGAGTGGCGGGCCATGTCGGCGTAGCCGAGCTGCACCATCTCCTTGATGTCGGCGCCGGCGGCGAAGACCCGCGGCCCGCCGGTCAGCACCACCGCGGCCACGTCGTCGCGCTCGGCGCACTCGGTCGCCGCCGCCCCGATGCGACGCTGCAGGTCGGCGTCCAGCGCGTTCATCTTCGGCCGGTCCAGCCGGATCACCGCCACCCCGTCGGCGACCTCCAGGCGGACGGGCGCCGGCGCCCCGGCGGTCTGCGCGTCCTCGCTCATGGGCCCCGACCCTAGCCGCCGGGACGGGCCGACGGGCGGGGCCTGCTCCCGATACCCTCGTCCGGAGCGGGCACCCGTGTCATCCCTCCGGCCGGTACCGAGCGCCCGCTCCGGCCCGTCCCGCCGTCGACGACGGCGGGCCGACCGACCTACGACGTCGAAAGCCTGGACATGACCCTCACCACCGTCCTCCCCGTGCCCAGGGACACCTCGCTGCTCGGGGCGCACGTGCGCGACGGCGGCACGACGTTCGGCCTCTGGGCCCCGCGGGCCACCCGGGTCGAGCTGGCCCTGGTCGACGAGGACCGCCACCAGACCAACCACGACCTGGTCCTGGGTGAGGACGGGGTGTGGAGCCTGCACGTGCCCGGGACCGGGGCCGAGCAGCGCTACGGCTACCGGGTGCACGGGCCCTGGGACCCGAACGCGGGCGCCCGCTTCAACCCGGCCAAGCTGCTGCTGGACCCCTACGCCCGCGCGGTGACCGGCGGCGTCGACTACTCCGGCCCGATCCTGGACCACGTCCCGCAGTCCAACTACATCCCCGACCAGACCGACTCCTTCGCGGCCGTGCCGCTGAGCGTGGTGGTCGCCGACACCCCGCCGCCGCGACCGATCGCCCGGCCGGTGCCGCTGCAGGACTCGGTGGTCTACGAGCTGCACGTCAAGGGCTTCACCCGGCTGCACCCGGCCGTGCCCGAGCACCTGCGCGGCAGCTACGCCGGCCTGGCCTACCCGGCGGTGGTCCAGCACCTGCTCGACCTCGGGGTGACGGCCGTGGAGCTGCTGCCCGTCCACCACTTCGTGTCCGAGCCGTTCCTGGTCAGCCGGGGGCTGTCCAACTACTGGGGCTACAACACCCTCGGGTTCTTCGCCCCGCACGCCGCCTTCGGCTCGGTGGGCACCCTCGGCCAGCAGGTCCGCGAGTTCAAGGAGATGGTGTCGGCGCTGCACGACGCCGGCATCGAGGTGATCCTCGACGTGGTCTACAACCACACCGGCGAGGGCGGCCACGAGGGCCCGACGCTGGCCTTCCGCGGGCTGGACCACCTCGGCTACTACCGCCTGACCGACGACCAGCGCAACGACTACGACGTCACCGGCTGCGGCAACTCGGTGGACACCTCCGAGGACGGCGTGCTCCGCCTGGTGCTGGACTCGCTGCGCTACTGGGTCACCGAGATGGGCGTCGACGGCTTCCGCTTCGACCTGGTCACCACCCTGCTCCGCGACGAGCGCCACCACGTCGACCAGGAGCACCCGTTCAAGGTCGCCCTGCGCGAGGACCCGGTGCTCGGCCGGGTGAAGCTCATCGCCGAGCCCTGGGACATGGGGCCCTACGGCTACCAGGTGGGTGCGTTCGGTGACGGCTGGAGCGAGTGGAACGACCGGTTCCGCAACCACGCCCGCGACTTCTGGCGCGGCGACATCCACGGTGTCGCCGAGCTCGGCCAGCGGCTGACCGGCTCCCCGGACGTGTTCGGCGGTCGGGCGCCGCAGGCCAGCGTCAACTTCGTCACCGCCCACGACGGCTTCACCCTGCGCGACCTGGTGAGCTACGACGGCAAGCACAACGAGGCCAACGGCGAGGGCAACCGGGACGGCGCCGACGACAACCGCTCCTGGAACTGCGGCGTGGAGGGCGAGACCGACGACCCGGGCGTCCTCGCCCTGCGGCACCGGCAGGCCCAGAACCTGATGGCCACCCTGCTGCTGGCCAACGGCGTCCCGATGATCACCGCCGGGGACGAGATGGGCCGCACCCAGCAGGGCAACAACAACGCCTACTGCCAGGACTCCCACATCTCCTGGGTGCACTGGGACACCGCGGCGCAGTGGGGCGACCTGACCGCGCTCAGCCGCCGGCTGCTCACCCTGCGGGCGGCCCACCCCGTGCTGCGCCGGACCACCTACAAGCACGGCGAGCAGCTGCTGGACGCCTCTGGCCACCCGGACGGGCGCAAGAACCTGGCCTGGTTCGGCGGCGGGCACGCCGAGATGACCGAGGACGAGTGGGGAGACGGCACCCGGCGGACGCTCGGCATGTACCTCGCCGACGACGACCCGGGCCGAAGCCACGAGACCGCGTTCCTGTTCTGGTTCCACGGCGGCGCGGACCCCGTCCGGGTGCAGCTGCCGGCCGGTCCCTGGGCGCGCAGCTACACCGTGCTGGCCCACACCGGGGTGGACGGCGAGCTGCCGGCCGACGAGCTCGAGGCCGGCACCCACCTGGACATCCCGGGACGCACCGTGGTGGTGCTGCAGGTCGACTGAGCGACCAGCCGCCCGCCCCACCGTCCGTGGCGGTCCGGGACGTACCGGGCAGCAGCCGGTCCGGGCAGCAGTCGGTCCGGGCAGCAGTCGGTCCGGGCAGCAGTCGGTCCGGGCAGCCGGGGGGACCGGCGGGGTCCGTCGGCTACCGTGCACCCCGTGTACCGGCGGACGCGCCTGCTGATGGCGGCGATGCGGTGGCTGCCCCGCCCCGAGGCCCCCTCGGCGGGCTACCTGGGCCGGGTGCGGCGCGAGCTGCCCCGGCCGCTGGCCTCACTGGTGCTGGGTCCCGTGGCGCCCGGCGTGCGGATGGTGGACCGCCGGCTGCCCACCCCGGGCCACGCCGTCCGGGTACGGGTCTACCGGCCGCCCGCCGCGGCGGAGGGGCTGCTGCCGCTGGTGGTGAACCTGCACGGGGGCGGCTTCGTGTTCGGCAGCCTGACCGGGGCCGACTGGCTGTGCAGCCACGTCGCCGCGCGGGCGGGGGTGCTCGTGGTCTCGGTGGACTACCGGCTGGCCCCCGAGCACCAGGCCCCCGGGCCGTACGAGGATGCGCTGGCCGCCACCACCTGGCTGCTGGACCACGCCGCGGAGGTCGGCGGCGACGCGTCCCGGGCGTCCCTGATGGGCGAGAGCGCCGGCGGCAACCTCGCCGCGCTGGTCACCCTGGCGCTGCGGGACCGGCGCCGCGCCGACCCGTCGGCCCCGGGGCTGGTCGGCCAGGTGCTGCTCTACCCCGCCACCGACCTGACCCTCTCCTCACCGTCGGTCGACGAGTTCCCCGAGGCGCCGATGCTGCGCCGCAGCTCGATGGAGTGGTACGGCCGGCAGTACGTCCCGCAGGGTCTGGCCACCTCGATCGCGCCGGAGGACCCCCGGGTCAGCCCGCTGCTGGCCCCCGACCACACCGACCTTCCCCCGGCGCTGGTGGTGGGGGCCGGGCTGGACCCGCTGCGCGACGACGCGGCCCACTACGCCGAGGCGCTCGCCGCGGCCGGCGTCCCCGTCCACCACGTGCTCTACCCCGGGGCGCTGCACGGGTTCGCCTCGATCCCGCTGTTCGAGGCGGCCGCCCGCGAGGTGCTGGTCGAGATCGAGGACCACCTGCGCACGGTGACCCCGCCCGGCCGCCCCTGACGAGCCGTCCCTGACCGCCGCCGCGCGGGCCGCAGGTCAGCTGGGCTCGGCCGAGGGCGGCGTCGGCTGGTCGGGGGGCAGCGTGGCCAGGCCCATCTCGGCGGTGCTGGCCAGCTGCGGGTGGTGCGGCACCACCCGGACGGTGTAGCCGAGGGCACCGGCCCGCTCGGCCTCGATCCAGCCCTCGTAGCGGCGCAGGCCCTCGCTCACCCCCGTCCCGGTCGGGAAGGGGTTCACCCGCGGGTCGCGCAGCCGGTCGTCGGCGTCCAGCCGCCCGGTGACCAGCTGCACCTCGATGTCGTTGGGGCTCAGCTCGCCGAGCCGGACCAGCGCACTGACCCGCAGCTTGGCGCCCAGCTCCAGCTGGTCACCCTCCAGGCTCTCGACGTGGTCGACCGCGACGTCGTCCCAGGACGCGCGGACCCGCCGCTTCCAGGCGGCCAGGCCCTCGCCGCCGCCGTCGGTCTCCTCGACCGCGTGGGTGGACGCGGCCGCCGGGGTGTAGAGCCGGGTGACGTAGTCGCGGACCATCCGGGAGGCCAGCACCTTCGGCGCCAGGCCGGCGACCGTCTCGCGGATCATCTGGATCCACCGCTCCGGCAGGCCCTCGGCGTCGGTCTCGTAGAACCGGGGGACGATCTCGTGCTCGATGATGTCGTACAGCGCGCGGGCCTCGAGGTCGTCGCGCTGGTCGGGGTCATCCACGCCCTCCGCGGACGGGATCTCCCAGCCGAAGGCCGGGTCGAACCACTCGTCCCACCAGCCGTCGCGGATCGAGAGGTTGGCCGCGCCGTTCAGCGCCGCCTTCATCCCCGAGGTGCCGCAGGCCTCGTACGGGCGCAGCGGGTTGTTCATCCAGACGTCGCAGCCGGGGTAGAGCGGCTTGGCCATGGAGATGTCGTAGTCGGGCAGGAAGACGATCCGGTGCCGGACGTCCTCCTGGTCGGCGAAGTTCACCATCTGCTGGATCAGCGCCTTGCCGCCCTCGTCAGCCGGGTGCGACTTGCCGGCGATGACGATCTGGACCGGCCGCTGCGGGTCGGTGAGCAGGGCCTTCAGCCGCTCCGGGTCGCGCAGCATCAGGGTGAGCCGCTTGTACGAGGGCACCCGGCGGGCGAAGCCGAAGGTGATCACGTCCGGGTCCAGGACGTCGGCCACCCACTCGGTGCCCAGCCCGCGGTGCGCGCTGCTCTCGGCCAGCCGGCGCCGGGTCATCTCCACCAGCTCGGCGCGCATCGAGCGCTTCAGCGCCCAGATGGTGCGGCTCTCCACCCGCGCCAGGCCGTTCCAGTCGTACCCGTCGATGACCGAGTCCGACGTCGAGCCCGAGGGCGCCTCGAGCAGCTCCAGCAGGTCGCGGTGCACCCAGGTGTGGTGGTGGACGCCGTTGGTGATGGAGGTGATCGGCACCTCGGTGGTGTCGAAGGCCTTCCACAGGCCCTGGAACATCTCCCGCGACACCGCGCCGTGCAGCGTCGAGACCCCGTTGGCGCGCTGGCCGAGGCGGAACCCCATCACAGCCATGTTGAACATCGCCGGGTCGCCGCCCGGGTAGTCCTCGCCGCCGAGCTCGAGGACGCGGTCGAGCGGCACCGCGCCGAAGCCGGCGAACTGCTCGGTGACCAGGGCGTGCGGGAAGCGGTCGATGCCCGCGGGCACCGGGGTGTGGGTGGTGAAGACGGTACCGGCCCGGCAGCGCTCCAGGGCGCTGTCGAAGTCGAGCCCGTCGTCCATGTACTCCCGGATCCGCTCCAGGCCGAGGAACCCGGCGTGCCCCTCGTTGGTGTGGAACACCTCCGGCGCCGGCGCCCCGGTGACCCGGCAGTACGCACGGATGGCCCGCACGCCGCCGATCCCCAGCAGCACCTCCTGGGCCAGCCGGTGGTCGGTGCCGCCGCCGTACAGCCGGTCGGTGACGTCGCGCTCGGGCCCGGCGTTGCTCTCCACGTCGGAGTCCAGCAGCAGCAGCGGCACGCGGCCGACCTGGGCGAGCCAGACCTGCGCGTGCAGGGTGCGCCCGCCCAGCGGCACCTCGATCCGGACGGGGCCCTCGCCGTCGGCCAGCAGGGTCAGCGGCAGCGCGTTCGGGTCGAGCAGCGGGTAGCGCTCCTGCTGCCAGCCGGCGGCGTTCAGCGACTGGCGGAAGTAGCCCTGGCGGTAGAGCAGGCCCACGCCGATGACCGGCACCCCGAGGTCGGACGCGGTCTTGAGGTGGTCGCCGGCCAGGATGCCCAGGCCGCCGGAGTACTGCGGCAGCACCTCGGTGATGCCGAACTCCGGGGAGAAGTAGCCGATGCCCTTGGGCGCGGCCGGCTGCCCGGCGGCGTAGGACTGGTACCAGAGGGCCCCGCCCAGGTACTCGGCGAGGTCGGCCTGCACCACCCGCAGCGCCTTGAGGAACTTCCGGTCCGCGGACAGGGTCTGCAGCCGCTCCACGGGCACGTCGGCCAGCAGCCGGACCGGGTCACCGCCGCCGGCGGCCCACAGCTCCGGGTCGACCGAGCGGAAGAGGTCCGCGGTGTCGGAGTGCCAGGACCAGCGCAGGTTGCGGGCCAGGTCGCCCAGCGGCTTCAGCACCTCGGGCAGCACGGGACGGACGGTGAATCGTCGGATAGCACGCACCCGGTCAACCTAGCGGCCGGGACCGGGCGGCGCGGGCACCGCCGGCGGGCGTCCCACACTCCGTGCCCGGGCGGTCGGTGGCGGTGGCCGGCTCCGTCCCGGGGGCCGGGCGGCCAGGTGCTCCCGTGCGCCGCAACCACCGCGCGCACGGGGTGGTCGCGTCGCTAGGCTCCCGGCTGTGACGGCGGATGGGTGAGCGGCGGGACGAGCGCACGGCCGGGCCCGGACGGGCGGCGACGCTGCCCGTCCCGGACGCCGCCCTGGTCCGGCTCCGGCGGCGCACGCTGGCCCTGCTGGCCGGCGGCCAGGTGCTCGGCGGCTTCGGCATCGGGGCCGCCGCCTCCGTGGGTGCCCTGGCCGCCAGCGACCTGGCCGGTGAGGCCTGGTCCGGCGTCGCGGCGGTGATGTCCACCCTGGGTGCTGCCGTGGTCGCCCTGCCGCTGGCCCGGCTCGCGGACCGCCGTGGCCGCCGGGTGTCCCTCAGCGGGGCCGCGCTGACCGCCGCCGCCGGTGCGGTCCTGTGCACCGTCGCCCTCGGCCAGGCGAGCGCGGTGCTGCTCTTCGTCGGGCTCGCCCTGCTGGGGGTGGCCACCGCGGGCAGCCTGCAGGCACGCTTCGCCGCCACCGACCTCGCCTCCCCGCTCAGCCGGGGCCGCGACCTGTCCCTGGTGGTGTGGTCGACCACCCTGGGCGCCGTCGTCGGTCCCAACCTCGCCGCACCCGGGGACGTGGTGGGCGGCGCGTTCGGCCTGCCCCCGCTGGCCGGGGTGTTCCTCTTCCCCGTCCTCACCCAGCTGCTGGCGGCGACCGCGTACCTGGTCGGGCTGCGGCCGGACCCGCTGCTGGAGAGCCGCCGCCGGGCCCGGATCGCCCTGGACGCCGACCCGGGCCGCGCCCCGCGCCCCGACGACCCCGGGGACCCCCGGCTCGTCCGGGCCGCCATCGCCACGGTCGCACTCAGCCACGCCACGATGGTGGCGCTGATGGCCATGACACCGGTCCACCTCGTGCACGGCGGGGCGACGCTGTCGGTGGTGGGCTTCACCCTCAGCCTGCACATCGCCGGGATGTTCGCCCTGTCCCCCTTCTTCGGCGTGCTGGTCGACCGCTGGGGCGCGGTCCGCACGGTGGTGCTCGGTCAGGGGCTGCTCGCGTCCGCCGCCGTCGTCACCGGGCTGGCCTCGGACTCCCACGCCGCGGTGGTGGTCGGTCTCGTCCTGCTCGGGCTGGGTTGGAGCGCCTCCAGCGTGGCCGGCGCCGCCCTGCTCACCGCGGCCGCGCCCGCCGCCACCCGCATCCGGGTGCAGGGCCGCAGCGACCTGGCCATGAACCTGGCCGGGACCTTCGGCGGCGCCGTGGCCGGGCCGGTGCTGGCCGTGCTCGGCTACGCGGGGCTGGCCTGGCTGCTGCTGGTGCCGGTCGCCGCGGTCCTGCTCGCCAACGGCCAGGCCGCCCGCCGCCCCCGGCTGCTGCCCGTCCGCTGACCGAGCGCGCCGCGGGCCGGGCACCGTCGCCGGAGGGTTGGACACCGGGTGCAGTGGGTAGCGGCGGGGCATGAGTGGATTCCAGGTGACCGAAGTGCAGAAGGCCCTCAAGGGCGCGAACTACCCGATGGACGGCTCGGCGCTCGCCGAGCTGGCCGACTCGAACGGTGCCGGGTCCGACCTGGTGGACGCCCTCCGCGGCCTCCGCGAGGTGGAGGGCCCCAACGGGGTGATGAAGGAGCTCAAGGGCGAGCTCGGCGGCTCCACCTCCGACGACTGAGCACCACCCCGACGCGCAGGAGGCCGTCCCGCCGTCCGGACCACCGGGCCGGGGCGGCCGCCTCCGCCGGCCGGACCGACCCCGACCTTCGGTGGGCCAGCGTCGCGGCCGTGGACGAGACCTCCCTCGCCGAGGTCCGGGTGGCCGGACGCCCGCCCGGCCAGGAGCCGGTGCCGGCCGAGCAGGCCGCCGCCAGGTCCGGGCACCGACGGTGACCGGGCCGCCGCCGCGGGGCTGGTCGAGCGCGCTGATCGGGGCCGCCGCCCTGCACGCGGGCTTCCAGCTGACAGTCACCCGCGTCGTCTACCCCGCGCTCGCCGACCTCCCCGCGCAGAGCTGGCCGGCGGCGCACACCGCGCACTCGCGCCGGATCGGTCCGGTGGTGGCGGTGGTCTACCCGCTGCTGGCGCTCGCCCTGGCCGGGCGGCTGCTCGCCCGTCCCGACCCGGCCGCCCTCGCCGCGGCCACTGCGTCGGCCCTCACGGTCGGCCTCACCGCAGCCGGCGCCGCCCCGCTGCACGGTCGCCTCGGCCGGGGCCACGACCCGGCCCTCGTGCAGCGCCTGCTACGTGTCGACGCCGCCCGCAGCGTCGCCGCCGTCGCCGCCCTGGTCGCCGCCGTCGCCGCCGGCCGGGGCTGAGCCGGCCGCGCCGCGCCCTCGGGCTGCGTGCGCCGGCTGTCAGTCGCCACCGCTAGGTTTGGGCAGGTGACGAGACCCAGCGCCTCCGCCGGCCGGCCGACCGCTCCCGCCGCCCCGGCCCCCGCAGTGCCCAGCCGACCGGCCCCGGTCGAACCCGTCGTCGTCGAGCCACCCGAGCGGGGCACGCTGTTCGGCCGCATCCCCGTCACCAAGGTCTCCCCCGTGATCGAGGGCGGGGCGTACCCGGCCAAGGCCGCGGTGGGCGAGGCCATCCCCATCCGGGCCACGGTCTTCCGGGAGGGCCACGACGCCGTCGGCGCCTCGGTGGTGCTGACCGACCCGCAGGGCCGTGAGCGCGTCGAGCCGATGGCTCCCGCCAAGCCGGCCGGCTTCGACTGGTGGGCGGCGGAGGTCCGGCTCGAGAACGAGGGCCTGTGGCGGTTCCGGGTCGAGGGCTGGGACGACCCCTGGGGCACCTGGGTGCACAACGCCGAGATCAAGATCCCCGCCGGCATCGACGTCGCCCTGGTCTGCGCCGAGGGCAAGGCCCTGTTCGAGCAGGCCGCGGCCCGGGCCGAGGCCGCCGGGGACGCCGCCTCGACCGCCCTGCTGCGCGAGGCCCACGAGGCGCTGGACGCGCCCGAGCAGGTCGAGGACCGGCTCGAGCTGGTCCTGGCCCCCGGCGTGCGCACGGCGATGGTCACCCACGGACCGCGCGAGCTGGTCTCGCCCAGCCCCGACCACCCGATCTTCGTGGAGCGGCGCGAGGCGCTGTACGCGTCCTGGTACGAGTTCTTCCCCCGCTCCCAGGGCGCGACCTTCGACGACGAGACGGGGACCTGGACCTCCGGCACCTTCGACAGCTCCTACGAGCGCGTCGAGGCCGCGGCCGCGATGGGCTTCGACGTGATCTACCTGCCGCCGATCCACCCGATCGGCACGGCCTTCCGCAAGGGCCCGAACAACACCCTCACCCCGGGCCCGGCCGACCCCGGCTCGCCCTGGGCGATCGGCAACGTCGAGGGCGGGCACGACGCCATCCACCCCGACCTCGGCGACTTCGACTCCTTCGACCGGTTCGTGGCCGAGGTGCGCTCGCACGGGATGGAGGTGGCCCTGGACTTCGCGCTGCAGGCCTCGCCGGACCACCCGTGGGTGAGCGAGCACCCGGAGTGGTTCTCCGAGCGCGCCGACGGCACCATCGCCTACGCCGAGAACCCGCCGAAGAAGTACCAGGACATCTACCCGATCAACTTCGACCGCGACCGGGACGGCATCTACCGCGAGAGCCTGCGCATCCTGGAGCTGTGGATCTCCCACGGCGTGCGGATCTTCCGCGTGGACAACCCGCACACCAAGCCGGTGGACTTCTGGGCCTGGCTGCTGGCCGAGGTGCGGCGCACCCACCCGGACGTGATCTTCCTGGCCGAGGCCTTCACCCGGCCGGCGATGATGCACGCACTCGGCAAGGCCGGCTTCCAGCAGGGCTACACCTACTTCACCTGGCGCAACGAGAAGTGGGAGCTCGAGGAGTACCTGACCGAGCTGACCACCGGGTCGGACGCCTTCTTCCGGCCCAACTTCTTCGTCAACACCCCCGACATCCTGCCCACGTTCCTGCAGACCGGGGGGCCCAGCGCGTTCTCCATCCGCGCCGTCCTGGGGGCCACGCTCTCACCGACCTGGGGCGTCTACTCCGGCTTCGAGCTGTTCGAGAACGCCCCGATCGCCCAGGGCCGTGAGGAGTACCTCGACTCGGAGAAGTTCGAGTACCGCCCCCGCGACTGGGCGGCGGCCGAGGCCAGCGGGGCGAACCTGAACCTGCTCATCGGCACGCTGAACGGGATCCGCCGCGAGCACCCGGCCCTGCAGCAGCTCCGCCACCTGCACTTCCACACCGCGACCAACCCCGACGTCATCGTCTACTCCAAGCGCGACGGCGACGACGTGGTGCTGGTCGTGGTGAGCCTGGACCCGCTCCGCACGGTCGAGTCCGAGCTGGTGCTGGACACGGTGGCGCTGGGCCTCGGCCCGGCCGAGATCTACCTGGTGCACGAGCAGCTCACCGGGCAGACCTGGCGCTGGGGCCAGCGGGCGTTCGTCCGGCTGACCGTGGACGACCCGGCCCACGTGCTGGTGGTGCAGCCCTACACCCCGCCCGCTCCCCCCGGCACGGTGCCGGCCGCCGAGACCACCGAGACGCCCCGGTGAGCGCCACGCCTCCCCCCACCAGCCCGTCCTCCCCCGGACCCGCTGACGACCGACCCGCCGCCACCGATCTGCCGCCCGAGGTCGCCGACCAGCTGCTGGCGCACGTCACCGGCGC
>Ga0210040_10004883_pt1 | contig 17273 bp, 14 predicted proteins | sample CryGeyCG12114_NA_FD_185462 | JGI IMG/M metagenome (GOLD analysis project Ga0210040, IMG submission 185462) | Groundwater microbial communities from aquifer - Crystal Geyser CG19_WC_8/21/14_NA (SPAdes) (version 2) | ecosystem: Environmental > Aquatic > Deep subsurface > Groundwater | place: USA... | reverse complement strand
CGGATCAGGTAAGAGGAAAATACAACACCTTAGAAAGTGCCGTGCAGCAGGGGAATTGGCCTAAGTTAAAGGAAGCCAAAGGAAAGTTTCTTTTTGTTTTGGATGAAAATGATGAAAAAAGAACCACCTATATAAAAGATCACGCTTCTTTAAAGGGCCGGGTACTTTTTGCTAATGCCGAACCAGGAACCCCGGAAGCAGCCATTCTGATTCTTAATGATCCCAAAAAAGATTCCGCCAAGATTCAGGCATTGGTAAAGAAAGGATATATCATTCGTACGCGGGCCGATGCCAACACCGAACAAGCCCGGAAAAACGATAAAACACAGTTTGAAGCGGCCTGTCAGTCGGGCGCCCAGATTATCACCACTGATTACTATCAGAAAAGCACCCATTTTGCCTCTGATTATCAGGTAAGTTTTGAAGGAAATAAATACATTCGGCCAAATCCTTTATTCATAAAATAACCTGCTGTACAACAAAAGACAATTTAACCTGAACTAATCAGAATCGAACGCAAATAAGCATAAACGAATAACAAATCAGGGTTATCTGGGCGGGATACTAGACCTGACGCTTAGTACCAACCAGTATAATTGTTATGTTTTAAGGTATACTACGGTACATTCATTTTAAATTCATATAAATGAGCAGTTAAGCAATTATCCAAGCATTTGTCTATTTTAAGAATGAAACCGGGAAAACTTCTCAAATGATTTTGCCACAGGTCCAGTCCATATCTAAACACAATCGTTTCGGCAGAACCATGCTTCTTTAGGGCAATGCGGCGTTGGTAATACTTCAGGCCTTCTACCACCGAAAGGGTGTAAGCCAGCACCAGAGCGGCCATCATCATATTAACTGTATAGGCTTGCTTTACATGCAAACTTTCCAAGTCAAAACCATTGCTTTCGAAGTGCCTAAACCTGTCCTCTATCTTGTAACGGTAACCATAGCTTTCTACTGCTAAAGCAGGGAGAAGTGGGCAGATAATCAAGGTTTGATGCTGGCTTGTAGCGCCCCTCTTGCTGGTCACCATCATGACTTGTTCCAGATAAAGCTACAGGTATTTTCCAGGGGTTAAGCAGACCAACGACGGTTACTGACACCAGAATTGCAGTTAGCTAAGAAAGGCTGCAATTCTATTTCAGGGTACTTTGGGACCTCCTGCCTCTTTAACTAACAAAATGAATAAAGCCCAACTATCTTCTTAGTTGGGCTTTATTCATTTGGCATTGAAATAGACAGAAAAGACGAACATCATGTTCGCCTTTTCTGTTGAGAATTCAAGTGTTATTAGTTAAAGATATAACGTACCCCAATTTGTGCTCTCCATACATCTGTTAATGCCGCTGATGATTCTGTAGAAGCATTTAATAACCTTTGATTTGCACCAGTACCTGTAGTAGCCATTCTGTATTGCGGTATACCTTGCTCATTAACCCCGGCAGCAACTAATGGGTTCTGATTAATAAATCTGGTTCCACCCCCCCAATTGCTATTAAGCAGGTTACCAAAGTTTAAAACATCGCCTCTTAACTGTAGGGTATTACGTTTACCACCAACATTAACAAAAAACTCTTGAACTAAGCTAAAATCTGTATTAAATACCCACGGTAATACGGCACCATTACGCTCGGCATACTGGCCACGCCGTTCATTTAAGTAAGAGTCCTGTTTTATATAGGCTTCGAAAGCAGCTTGTTGTTGTTCCGCCGAAAACAGAGTAGAGGCATCAGCACCAGAACCAGTTGAGATAGGCAGGAAGGTTAATTCATTCGCATTGTTTGGTATGTAAATTAGGTCATTAAAAGTTATACCATCACCATTCATATCACCGCCATAAGTATAACTAAAACGGGCTTGGTTGCGGGCTTCACTAAATATAGAAATTTGGGTAGCACCAAAGCCTGCGTACTCTTTGCGATAAGAAACAGAACCAATTACTCTATGCCGCTGATCATTATCAGAGTAAGCCAATTCTGGATAATTGTTACCCTGCACAGTTCTAACACCGGTATAAGCCGAGCCAGCAGTACTTCCTAAGCCCATAATATCTTTAGCTACGCCAAAGTTATAAGCAACCCGGGCAAAGAAACCGTTGCGGAAAGGCTTTTCTAACTGGGCAGTAGCTGAATATGAATAACCTTCGTTGGTATTGGTTAAGTAGATGTTTTGGGTTACAGGATCGTTGATCCGTAAAGCATCCGCCTGGGCAGTACCGCTTAAACCTAAACCGGGGTAGCTCAGACGATTATCAGGGCCGGCAAAGTTTGTTGTTGGCTGCTCGGCATTAATGTTGAAATAACGGGCACCATTAATGTTACGACCATAAATGAACTCCAAGGTACCCACAATACCCGCCACTAAAGATTTATCTACGGCAATATTGCTTCGCCATACTTGCGGAAATTTAAAATTCCGATCGGTAGTATTCAGTTCGTATGTTGGTGGCAGCGTAGGGTTTGCTGGAATATAAGTAGCAGGATTTGGATTGAACGGGTAATTGGTTGTATTGTCCAAAGCTGTATAACCCGTAAGAATACCGTTATTACCAATTTGATTAGAAATCCATACAAAAGCCGGGCGACCTGTAAAAACTCCGGTTCCACCACGTAATTGCAGGCTTTTATTGTTAAATACATCCCAGTTAAAACCCAACCGAGGCGCGAAGAGTAAATTTACTTTGGGCAATTCAGCGGTATTTACCTTTATGTTATTACTTTCAGGACTCTGGAAAGTCATATTATTAACAGCTGGATTCTCAAAACCTGTTTCAGCAAAGAAAGGCACATCTACCCGAACACCTGCAGTTATATTAAAATTAGGCAAAGCCTGAAAATTATCTTGCAGGTACAAGCCTGTATAGGTTACTTTAGTATCCTGTGATGGCAATATTCCACCTTCTAAAGCAGAATAACGCAAGTTAAATCTTCTTAAAGAAACTGGCGCAGCTCCGGTCCTGTCTGGGTTAGCCAGGTAAGCATTGGCATCGGTATAAAAATCATCTAATGAATTATATACGTACACGCTTTGTGAGCCTGGATAAAAATAATTAGAAAAAGAAAGGCGTTCTAAATTAATACCTGCTGTTAGCGTATGTTTACCCGCATAGTACGTAAAGTTATCTTGTAACTGCAGCGTTGAGTACTCCAGTTGGTTTAAAGGAGTAAATGGTTCAAAACCGAAAGAGGTATATGCTTGTCCGCCCGAAAGTATTTCTACTAAAGGAAAGAAATCACCCCGCGAGCCCCGGTCTTCGTTCTGATACGTATAGCCAGCAATCAGATTATTAGAAAATTTGCTGCTGAAAGTAGAATTAAATTCCGCAATAATAGAACGGATATTCTCATTTTGAATATAGTTGGTATTTTGGAAGTTTAAAGCATTGGTGTTTCCTCTTCTGTTACCAAATCCAACTGAACTGCTGGTACTGGCTAATATATCCTGTTGCGAATTTAGCATATTATACCGGATGCTAGCCCTATGCTTATCGCTTATATTCCAATCTAATTTGGCCAATATTTTATCGCTCCTACGCTCACTGTCATATCCTTCATACGGACCTGTTTCGTAATTAAAGTTAGTACGTAAAAAAGAGCTTAAAGCATCTAATTCAGAGGCAAGTACGCGAGTGGTATTACCACCAGCCGTTTGTCCTTCGCGTAAAGCAGTATAGGAAGTAGCTGGTTCAGTACGACGCTCTATTTCGCCATTAATAAAAAAGAAAAGTTTATTTTTGAGAATAGGCCCGCCTAAGCGGAAGCCGGCTTGCTTGTTATTAAAGTTGGTAGTAGATACCTCTCGTCCTTTTGCTTCATCTCCTACCAAGTTTTCATTTTGTAAATTATAAAACACTGAACCGGAAAATTCATTTGTTCCGCTTCTGGTTACGGCGTTAATACCCGCGCCCACGAAACCACTTTGTCTTACATCATAAGGGGCTATGTTTACTTGAATTTCTTCAATCGCATCCAAACTGATAGGAGCGGTGCCAGTACGACCGCCGGGCTGACCTGCCAAACCAAAACTGCTGTTTAGAATAGAACCATCTATGGTGATGTTATTTAAACGGTTATCTTGTCCGCCAAAGTTCTGCCCGCTGGCCTGTGGGGTTAAGCGGGTAAAGTCGTTGATGGAACGGCTAATAGTTGGAAGAGAAGTGATTACTTCGCGAGTTACGTTGGTGGCTGCTCCGGTACGGTCAGAACTGAAAACATCATTCCGGTTAGAAATAACCTGAACTTCGTTTAACTGGCCGGTTTGTGGGGCCAACCTAACGTTTAAAGTAGCAGCTGTTCCTAAACTTAAAGTAATATTATTAAAAGATTGTTCCTGAAAGCCTACGAAGCTCACGGTTACCGTATAAGGGCCACCAACCCGCATATTTGGGATAGTAAATCTTCCGTCAACTAGAGAAGCTGTACCATATCTGGTTCCGGTAGGCGTATGCACTGCCACTACTGTGGCGCCGGGAAGGCCTTCTCCACCTGCATCCATAATAGTTCCCGTCATGGAGGAGGTAGTAACTCCTTGTCCATAACTGTATTGAAGCGGAAGAAGAAAGGTAATTAATAAAATTAACCTGCAATAAATTTGTTTCATAAAGATTGTTATTATTGTATCAATTTAGTTTAAATTAATTTGTTATAGGCTATTAAGAATATTGATTTTTAAAAGATTGAATAGTATTAAGAATGTTGTGAAATTGTAAAGTGAAATAATATTTTAACAATGGATTTTACATTTTACAGACTGATTCCAACTCAAAACTTAGAAACAGCTTTGATCTGTCAAATACATATTCAAATAGATATCAAGCAAAAAAAGACCTGATACTATCCCACCTTCTTTCATCTGTTTTTCTGTAATTTTAAGATCTAATAGTTTCTTCTCAAGAACTTGTTTGAAGTTTTTTTAGGTGAATAGATCAGGCAGTTGATGGGTGTTTATCAAGGAAAATTTCAGGAGAAGTCTTAATAAAGCAGGCATTATCCATCCAACTTAAGGGCTGTCTAAAAAGCATTATTTAAAACGCCAGCCAACCGAATGCCGGCTTGCTGTACCCGCTCCTTTACCGTGTCCCGTTGGTGGAGGGGATACGCATTGCTAAACACAGGTGTCTTTTCGGCTTCTGCGTAGATACCTTCACTTAACTGGTATGATTCAAACAGCCACAAAGATATTTTATCCTTTTGCCACTTATTTACCTGTGCTTTATCTGCGTAATCATATTCCTCTGCCATTTCGGAATAAGTCAAGCGCGTTGCTTCTATAATGCCACTATCCCAAACGCTGTGCAGGTTAGATTCTTTACCCCGTAGTGTGACCTTTATTTTATTGCCCCCTTGATCTTCTGCATGACCGGCATGCAACGGCTGGTGGACATCGCCTACAAGATGCACGATAAACTTCAGGGCGAATACTTTCTCCTCTCTGGTCCTGGCAGGATCTTTCAGGTTTTGGATCTGTTGCAATAGCGCATTATAGGCATTTGGAGCCGCCATGCCGGCAATAGAAGCGGTAAATTGCTCATAATTTAATCCTGTGGGCGCATTCACGTAATGCCAGGGCGCGGTGTAGCTATACTGGGGTTCCGGCCGGATCTCATCTGGCCAGGTGCTCACCATAGCCAGCGACTCACTTCCCAGAAGCTTCTTTATTTCTTTTCTTGCTTTGCGGTTCAGGTGGTGTTCTGCAATTCTACCAATAGCCCGATGGCCGTCAACGCCCCAAGCCAAGAGTTTGAAAGGTAACAGGCTTACCAAGGCCAGTATAAGGTATTTTTGGATCACGCTCATCTCTACAAATCAACAATATTCCTTTTCAATAAAAGATACACCAAATTCTAAATCGTAAGTATTCCCAATAGTAGTACTGTTACTCAAGCTAGAGGCAGTAAACATCTTCAGGTTATTTATCTATCCCCGAACACGTTGCACTATTTTGTTCAGTATATATTCTTCTCCTACTCTTCCGTTATAGACCTTTATTGGAAATTTACCTAACTTCCTTTTTGACTTTAATAACAACTCGCTAATTATTATTAAAGTCAAAAAAGTATATCCTTAACAAAAAAGCAGGGCAAAGCTAAATATTTGAAAGCAGATAGACCTAGATGAAAATAAATCTTAACATAATGATAATTTTGGCCTTTACCCATTTTATGAATAAGGGTTTTAGCAAATTGAATTCTTCTTTTGATGGGTGCTCACTTGAGTTTTGATTAGTTGGTCGAGTTGGTCGATTAACTATCTCAACAAAAGTGAGCACTTTTTTTCCATCTGTTTTAGCCTAAATAGGTTTTAAAACACTTTCTTAGCTTTAGTCTTCTTTTAATAAATCTCCCCATTCCCGGAAGGCATATCAGAAACAGGCAATTATCTCATTAGCAAAATGCGTTTATGCTCAGTTTTGTTATTTAAGGTAACCCGGCACACGTAAACACCGGCGGCTAACCCCCTTCCATCAAGCTCATACTGCTGTAATCCGGCTTTCGCCTGGCCTTGGTACAGCGTGCGCACTAACTCTCCCGTGGTATTTAATAATTCTAACTTCACCTCTCCTTCTTCTGCTGCTACATAGTCGATGGTTGTTTTATCAGAGAAAGGATTTGGATAAACCGCTAATCCCTTCGGAGCAGGAGTGTTTTCGGATTGGTTCATCTCCCGCATTTGCATCTTTAAAGCTTGGGTGCTGGCCGCTAAAGCAGCATCTCCTTCTTCATCGCTCACGTACGGCGATAATCGGGAACCTGGAATTGGTCCTTCGAAGGTGCCATCAGGTAATTGCCAGGCCACGGTTACGTGATCTCCGCCCCAGAACTCGGCGTGCTGCGCTTCGATGTAATACTTCTTACCGGCTTCTAAATAAATGGGAACTGATTTCTGAGAAGGGTATTTGTTGTATTCCCTAAAGTTTGTTGGGTTGAAACTATAGGCAATCAGTTGCGCATTAGCTGGGTTGGCATCCGTACTTAAAGTAAGCCGCGTAGCATCATCACCCGAAATCCAGAAAGTATAGTTACCCGTTTGTGGCGGACAGATATAACCCAGAATCCGGGCAGCAAAGAAATCACCTTGGTTATTGACTTCGAAAGAAGTTAAGCTAGATACTACCGGCGTACTTAATGCGTTGGCGGCATTATATTGCTCTCGCGTAATAAAACCACTGGCGGTACAACTTGCTGTTGTGCCGGTAACTTCAAAACTCTGCTGTACCGGAGTTGCCGCCGCATAATTATCATCTCCCGCCTGGGTGGCGCTGATCACTATGGTGCCGGGACCGGTTAACGTAATTGTATTGCCGGAAATAGTAGCGGGCCCTGACACAACTGTAAAGCTTACGGGTAAACCGGAAGAAGCAGTAGCATTAAGTGTAAAAGGCGCATCACCTACTGTTTTATTCGGCAAAGCATCAAAAGTGATGGTTTGGGTGCGGTCTTCTATTTCGAAAATAGAAATATTACCGCTTACTTCATTGGCAATAACGATGTAAGGTTTACCAGTGGGGCTAGCTTCTTTAGAAACATAGATGATTCCTTCCGGACCTTGATCGCCGCCGTAAGTAGTAAGATCACGATTGTTCTTATAATCTACTAATCTGGCGTTGGCCGGATCGGTAATATTGTAAACCATTACCCCTCCTATTCGCTCTAAGGTTACAAAGGCATAAGTAGCACCGTTAATAGTTGCTACGGTAACACCTTCCGGCTCCGGACCTTTGGCGCGGCTCCGGCTTTTGCGTTCATTATCTTCATTATCCGCGTTGAAAATAGCAGAGAAGTCGGGGTGGTTAGCGGTATAGCGTTCAAACTCACTACCACTATCGTAAACTTGCGTTTTGGTTTCCGCATCCCAAATAGAGAAAGAACGCGCTCCTACCATAAAGAACTCATCATAATCACCATCATTATCGGTATCACCGGCCAGGTTGGTAATGCGCAGACGGCCTAAATTATAGTCCTCCTGTAAAACAGCAGCATTGGGGAATATGGCAGCATCCAGGTTTACTGCTCCTACAGTGGTACGTTCCTCTAAACCGGCATATTCTTTTTCATCGCCTTCGTTGGCGGTTACCAGGTAGGTTTTATTATTAACGGTAAAGCTGGCAACAGCATCCGGTATATAGTAAGATTTAACCGGGTAATTAGCAATATGAATCTCACTAATCTCATCAGAAGCATCAAAGCCATTGCCAAAAACATTAAAATCTTTGGTGCCCAAGGCCCAGATATCGGTAACCGTATTGGTTTCCAAGTTAATTTCGGCTATAGCATTATTTTCCTGCAAAGTCGCCCAGGCTTTCTTAGAATCGGCCGAAACCGTAACGTATTCCGGTTCAAAATCCTGCGCCAAAGTACTGGTAGACTTTAGCTTCCGCACGCCAGACGCAATTAAGGCTGTTTCCTGCGCGTTAAAACCGGCAAACGAAATAGTGCTTACTTTAGACTGATCAACCAATGTCAACCCGCCCGAAATATCAATCACACTGATAGAACCTTCAGGATCAATGGTATAAGCATCGTTGGGCTGGCCTTCGTTAGCGGTTAATATTTTGGTACCATCCGGTGAGAACGTAATCATGTCTGGTAGGGCGCCCACCGTTACTTGCTTCTGGAATTCGCCGTCGGTGTTAAAGAATACCACCGAACCGTTATCCTGCTCCACTGGTGCCGGGCTGGCCACGGCTACCACCCCATTCCGAACAGCCACGCTGGTGATACCACCAAAGGGAGCCATATTAATAGATTTAACCAAAGTAATAGCGGCCGGGTTAGAAAAATCGGCAATATCTAAACGGCCTTCAATGGCACTGGTCATAAACAAGCGCTGAGAAACCGGGTCGTGTACCACAATCTCCGTACTGCCGGTAGCAGCCGGCTTAAAGCTATTTACATAATTTAATTTGATTTCTTGGGTAGGTACTGGTGCTACCCGGTCGTTGTCTTTGATATAAACCGTTAGGTATTGTTTACCCGTTAAGGTTACACCACTCAGGTTTTCCAGGCTCAACACAAAATATTCATCTGTCTCTGCAACGGCATCATCATTTATCGGAATAGTAATGGTTTGGGTAGTGCTGGTGTTGCCGGCTAAGGTGATGGTGCTACTGGTGTAAGTTATATCGGTAGCATCGGTATTACTAAAAGGAGCCTCTTTTAAAACTAGATCAACTTTAGAGGCAGATGGATTCTCAATCAGCAAAGTAACGGCAACCGAACCGGCATTCTCCGTTACTGATAAAAAGTCTTCTTGAAAAGAAATGCCGCCGGAATTTGTACTCTGATTGTACATCAGGTTTGCCCCGGTAAGAAGCATTGGGGCTTTGGCTAGATCCGTGATTTTGGAAGCAGAAGGGTTCCACTTCCAGGAATGCATAAGCGACAGGCTCCAGGCACCTGACCAGAATAAAAATACAGCGCAAATTAATAGTAGTACTTTTTTCATTTAGCTTTAGATTTTAGAATGTTTTTACAAAACTCCAAAGTAGAATACTTGTGTTACCTAATTATAAGTAAATTATTATCTTTTCATTAAAAGTTTAAAGAACGATAAGAGATTAATAACCAATTGCTAGAGGAAATAAGATGAAGAGCCTTAAAAAATAATGTTATTAGCATACTAATATAGAAGACCATTGAGCCTATTCCGCATTTTTAAATAAGATCGGATTGGATTATAACAAATAAAGATTTAAGAAAATCACCTTCTCCTTGATTAAGCTATTATATAGTTCACCTAAACAGGGCTCTCTTAAACAGTATTCTCCTGATTTGAATCGCCTCTAAATTAAAATCCTACCCCTTTCAATTTAGGAATCAACCTAACCATAATATCAATTTAAAGTTCAGATAACATTGATAAAATACCTTTGATTATTAAAAAAAAGCTATGAAATATAAATTTAATTCGAAATTAGGGTTACCTATAGTTATTGCAGCTACTTGTCTTTTTACTGCCTGCAATGAGGATGACAATAATGGGGTAGATATACCTGCCTCTGAATTGGAATTAAAAGATTATTCTGTCAATCCTTCCTTGGTAAAAACATTAGCTGGATTTGAAGGTGTAAAGATCAACACGCTTATTAGTAGTGATGCTCTAATAAATACGTAAAGTGAAGTGGTACATTAAACAGCACGTGTAGTAACATAGGCAAGAAAAAATAAGGCTGTAGTAAATTTCCCAATTGCTGATGAAATGCCCCAAAATCTTCTTTTCTTATTAAATGCCAGGTAGCATAATTGACATTGTTTTCCAAAATGAGACAGCCGAACACATAAAAAGAAAGACAGAAATAACCTGTAGTAATAATAGAAATTAACTTATTTTCTGTGGTTATATTTTTCATACTGTCCTGTTTCTTCTTTAGAAACACAGGCAAAAATTAAAATTTATTCATTTTTAGCCACTCAATAATCTCCTCTATATTTCTATTGGGTGGAAATACTGGGTAGAAATATTTTACAATTATGCCATTTACAACAATCAAAGTAACCCGTTTCAGTAAAGTTATCTTGTCTATAAAGTGAAAGGGCACTTGTTAAGCAGCAGTAAATTGCTGATGCTCGTCGCTGAATAATTCAAAGGGTAAATGCAGCCTCGCCTTAGCTTCCTGTTGGTAGGCAGTAGTTTGGGTACTAAGGCCAAAAACAGCAGTATTTAGAAGTTGTAATTCGTGGAAAAGGTGGTGGAATGAACAAGCTTGCGGCGTGCATCCGCGGGCTCCCAGAATTTGCTCCCACCCTTCCGGCAGGTTAGTGCCTGGTTGCCCGGTCATGGGATAACAGTATATAACAAATCGGTATTTAATTTTGCGTAAATCGATAAATTGGCCGCACGTACCTGGTAAAGAACTGTTCGGCATACGTTGCCCAATCAGATGGTTACAAGTGCCATCATTAACGAGAACAGGTAAGTATTCTAATGCTGCCATTTACATGAAGACAATTATCAACATAAATAAGATTGAATAGATAATATCAAGCTAAAAAGTTACTTTGTTCCCCTATTTGGGGAGAACAGAATTTTTAAGCGTATCTAAATAGGTTGCATATTTTTCCGGAAGATAGGCACCGGTGAATCCGTTAGTTTGGCCGTAAAATATAACTAGAGTCAAAACAAACCCGAAAGCTATTATACCAACCGCTTGTTTTTTAGGTGAAATACCTGCTACCGAAAATGGCATGCGTTTAATATGCACACAGGCCAGGTGCGCAAAAAATGAGAAAATGGCCAGGGTGTAGTAAGGATAAAAGTATAAATTATAAGGAAATAAATTGAGTCCGGCCGCCCCAAAATAAAAGTTCGTATCCAGTTGCAGAAATAGTCGACCGGTAAAAACGGCTGCTACATGAATAATCAGAAAAGCAGCTAGATAAAACCCGGTCCAGATAGGTAATTTCTCCCAAAATCCTACCGGGACGTATTTATATTTCCGAATTAACTTTATACCCAAAATAATTTGAATCACAACACAAATCATTAATAAACCTTCTACAAAAATATTCCGGTAAATAAGTCGTAAGCTTTCCATAACAGCCAAATGCGTTTCTGCGCAATAGATAGAAGACTATTTTAATTTTCATTTCTAATTCTTAATTTCTAATTTTTAATTTGGCGAAGCACTATATAAGCTACCAGAGTTGGGTCAAATAATGGGCTACAAAAACTAATTAAAACGCAATAATACCCCCCTAAACAACAGAATATTCCTGACGGTACCATAAAAAAAGCGGCATCAAAAGATGCCGCTTTAAAAAGAATAAAAACAGGAATTCTTTAGAGGTAAATAGGCTTTACCAGATAGATAATGGTTTTCTCTTTTGAAAGGAAGGAGTTGCTGCTGGTGGAAACAGGTTATAAGTAAAGAGCAGCTCGTTAGAGCCAACATTTACGCCGCTGCCTTTGCCGCTGGGCATTTCGCGCAAGTAACCAATTTTAAATTGGTTTTTGAAACGCATACCGGCCGTAAAAGTAAGCGCCAGGTTGTTGCGGTAACCTATACCGGCCCAGTAAGTATCATCGTAAACACCTTTTAGCTGGCCTTCTAAGGTACTTTTTAGTTTGCTGTCGTAACGGTAAAGCCCGTTAAACACCAATCCAAACTGATCGGTTATTCCCCGGCGGTAACCGCCCTGCAATACGTGCTGCAAAGCATAGGTATCGTTCAAATACGGATCGCCCCCGGCTAAAGCCCCTTTGGTTAAATCCTGCACCGCATAGCCAAAATAGTAATTCGTAGCCGATAACACCAAACCGGCATTTACCCCCAGTTTATGCACCCGGTTATTGTTGCTCCGGAGCAAATACTGGTATTGCGCATCGCTGATGTCATCAAATACTAACCGGGTTTCGTCTAAGCTATTCAGGTTATAGGTAAGGGCAGCGCCGCCTCTTAAACTCAACATTTCGGAAAGCGCTACCTTATAACTGTAACTGGCGTTAAACTGGCTTTCTTTAAAAGGCCCGAAGGTATCGTGTAATATAGAGAGCCCCACCGCGTCGTTACCGGCTGCATTGTGTGCGCCTGCCGGCCGCCGATTGCCAAACGATTTCAAATCGGCCAGGTTCAACTCCCCGGAAACAAATAAGGTACGGGGCGCATCCTGGTAGCCGGTCCACTGGTCGCGGTAAAAAGTTTTTACTACGGAGCCTTCATAACCGGTAAGCGCCGGATTGAAATATTGCTGGAATAAGGAAAAATTGCCGATGTATTTCCTGTTTTGGGCTTGCGCGCCCAAAGCGCCTAAAACTACTAGTATAATGATGGAAAACTTTTTCATGTGCATTACTTTATAACTGTTACTACCCCTCTCTTAACCAAATCAATGTCCTTTACCTGAATTACGAAGAAGAAAGCGCCTTTTAAAACCTATCCGTGCTGATCTTTGCCATCCCAGCCTTTTTCGGGATTAGTGGTATAGAATAAGCGTCCCCCGTACTTGGTGCTCAGGTATCCGTTTATATTATCTATTTCGCAATCAGTTAATTTGCGGTTAATAACCATTCATCTCGGCTATATCACCATTAAATACATTATCATCCCCGTCGTTGCCAATATTTAAAACTGATTGGGCAGCGATTGGGTGCGTGGTATCGGTAAACCGGGATATGACCTTACCGTTTAAGTAAACTGTCGATCCATTATCGGGGCCACTGTTTATCTCACCGGCTACGTTTCCGTCGTACACGGCGGCCACAAAACGCAATGCGCCTATCTTACCCGCTCCCGGCACCTCTGCCAAACCATTGCCCGGCCCTACCGACAAGGAACCATTTTCCTCGCTGGTATGGGCAAAGAAGAAGCGGTCCCAATTACCGTTATCAATTCCCCAAACCGCACTTTGCTGCGTAGAACTAGCTAAGCTCCCTTGTTTATAAACCGTAATAATGGTTACATCCGGGTTTGTTCCGGCCCTCAGGTCTAAGTCCTCCACAACATAAACCGACCCGTTTTCATTAGTTGTTCTATTAAAATGAATTACCGGTAGGCCATTGATTTGGTTGGGCTGGTAGGTTCCGGCATTCTTTCCGGCTGCTACAGTGGCATCATGGCCGGCGCCTGATTTGTCTTTCCAGGTACTTAGGCTGGCACCGGCGGTTAAACCGGTAGTAATTCCATTTCCGTTCACATCAGCAGCATCCAACCAAAGCACGATGCCATTGCTCAGATTAGCCGGGCCATTCATAACAGGAGCTTGGGCCCATGCCGGCCCTCCGGTTACTACATATAAGGCCAGAATAAAAAAGAGCAAATGTTTCCTCATATAATTCAATTTAAATAATAAAAAGCTACTGTAATTAATTTAATTTTTAGAATAGTCCCGGTTAAAATCATAGTGAATATTGTAACAATATATTACTTATAATCACCTATAATATTAAACTTAGTTTATAACTATACCAACAATAAATAAAGTATTTTTATATATTCAAATTGATTAAATATTCACCATGTATAACTTTACTAAACAAAATATCTTTATTCAATTAAATTTATAGATGTTTTTTTAAGTTCTCCTACTTTACAATAATAATTATTTTTGTATTTAAACAATTATCTATTAAAATCAAATTTAACCTATAATTTATAATATTATTAATATATTCTTAATCTAATACTATTATTTTATACAGATAATCATCCTTCGAAACAAATTGAGTTAAATATAATTTTTACAAGCCGAAGAGGTAAACAGAAGTGGTAGTTGCCGCTTCTGTTTTTTCCCAGTTTACCTTACCCCGATATAGTAGCAAGCCTTATAAAGAATGACTGCCAACTGATCAGCAACCCGCCACTTGGAGTAATTATTGGAATTTATACACGGCAATTTACCGGCGGGACAGCACTGTAAAAGCAGCTTTGCAGAAGCAGCTTTGCTTAAGTTTCAAAACAGGTTTATTACCGCCGAGATTGTAGTTTCACGTAGCTAAGAATAGTTTAGCAACTAATCCGAACGAAGTAAAACCAACAGTTTGGGAGAATACTTATGGGAAAATAAAGCCCTGGCTTTGCCCGGCAGGTTGCATCCGGGATGATGTCTGGCTATAAAGCAAAAGAATTTATGACTGCACCGTAGCAAATGCCCGCACCGGGAAAGTACCCAGTCCTTTTATTTTGGGCGGTATGGCGCTAAAGGTAAACCCGGAAGCGGGTACTTGCTGCAAATTACAAAGATGCTCCACAATAGTAATTTCATTTTGCAGCAAAGCAGTATGTACCGGCCGGGTATTACCAGCAGTATTGTCGATGTTATGCGAATCGATGCCTACCAGAACTGCTCCCGCCCGCACCAGATAATGGGCCGCGGCCTCCGTTAGGTAAGGATGATTTTCGAAGTACTCGTCGGTGCGCCAAAACTGGTCCCAACCGGTATGCACCAATACCGCTTTGCCTTGTACCTCTAAACCTTCGAAATAAGTTTCATCAACGGCTTTTACCTGTTGCCCATCTACCCGGATAATGACTCCGTCTAAATCAGCCAGGCGGGAGAGCAGTAACTGGGATAAATCAAGGCCGTTTTCGAAACGATGAAAAGGCGTATCGAGGTAAGTACCGGTATTAGCCACCATATCGATGCAGCCAATCTGAAACTCGGTACCGGGTGCGTATAGGGCGCGGGAAGCCTCCCGACTCAGGTAATCACAGATAACCGGGCCGGGCAAACCTTTGTAGGTAATCATGCCGGCTTCTACGGTATGGCTTAAATCAATATAGGTGGGGGCGCTCACTATTAATCAGGCGTTTAGCCAGTCTTTAAATTTAGTAACCTTATCTAAACTAACGTATACTTCGCCGGGGGCCGGGGGTTGCAGTTCTACCTGTAATTTGCTTTTCGGAAAAACATGAATATGCTCAATGGCCGCTAACTTTACAATATACTGCCGGTTTATCCGGAAGAAGTATTTGGGGTCGAGTTGTTCATTCAATTGGTCCAGGCTCAGATCTAAGGGATGTTTTACTTTGGCATTAGTTACCAGCAGTACTACCCCTTCTTCGGCATGAAAATAGGCTATTTCTTCTATGCTGATAGTTTTAATTTTCTGGCCGGCTACAATAGAAAAACGGGTGCGGTATTGGGGCTCACGGTGCACAATTAGGTCGTAGAGCGCCTGCATATCTACGGACTTGCCGGTTGCCGGCGTAACCCAAGACTGGTATTTTTGGATGCTGGTTTCCAATTCTTCCTGCGTAACCGGCTTTAAGAGGTAATCTACACTTTTGAGTTTAAAAGCTTTAATGGCGTATTCGTCGAAGGCCGTGGTAAATATAATCGGAGAATTCACTTTTACCTGATCAAATATAGAAAAGCTGATGCCATCTTCCAGGTGAATGTCCAGGAAAATAAGATCCGGCTCGGGATGCGACTGCAGCCACGCCACCGATTCTTCCACCGACTCCAGCCGGGCCAGAATATTAATGTGGCTATCGGCCTTCAGAATCATGGTTTCCAATCTCTGGGCGGCCAATTCCTCATCTTCTATAATTATAATATTCATTTCACTATTATTTATGCAAGGGTGGTTCGCAGCCCTAGTATTGTTGCTTTAAAATAAGAAAAATTAAATTCTTTTAACAGTTTAGGCGTCCGGGAGCTTTAAACTAACCCGGCGTACCGGTAACCTGCCCATTGGTATATGGCACCAAGCTGGTTGTTATTGCAGCAAGGGTATTTTGGCCTGGTACTTATTGTTTTCAATACCGAAAGAAACAGGCTTATCGGTAATGTAGCCGTACCGGTTGGTAATATTACGCAGCCCTACCTGCGACGAGGCCATTTTATCGTCGCGCACCTGCAGGTTATTATGCACACAGAGATAGTTATTTTCGTCGATAAATATATGAATGAGCAAAGGCGACTTTTTAGATACCACGTTGTGCTTAATGGCATTCTCGATGAGTAACTGCAAGGTAAGGGGCGGCAATAAGTAGTTTAATTTACTGGCCGGCAAATCAATATCTACTTTTAGTTTGTCTTTAAACCGGATATCGATCAGGAAGATGTACGAATGAATAAATTCCAGTTCGGTTTTCAGGGGCACCAGATCGTCGCCTTTGTGTTCGAGCACGTAGCGGTAGGCTTTAGAAAGCTGCTCGGTAAATTTTTCGGCCAAATCAGGTGCCACGGTAATCAGCGACGTTAATACATTGAGGCTATTAAACAAAAAGTGCGGGTTTACCTGGTTTTTAAGCGACTCAAACTGGGCCTGGGCAATTTCTTTCTGGAGCTTTTCGGCCTGCAAACTGGCCTGGTGAATATTTTTGAAAACGTGAAAACTGGTTAGAATACCGTAATAAAGGGCGGATATGAGCACCAGCATTATAAAATTTAATCGCAGCTCGGCATTATCGCTGAGCGGGCTTACCAATACGCCGCCCAATATAATTTTAGAAGGAATATAGCCCACGACCATAAAAACCAGCAGGCTGTAGAGAATAAATACTACCAGTCCGATCAGGTACTTTTCGGCACTCATTTCGGCTTTAGGCAATTGTTTTTCCAAGAAGCCTACCAGGCGTATGTACCCTTCATAAAACAGGTAAAACATTACAAAAGAGTAGCACAGGTCAAATATTAAGTGCTGGGTATTGTAAATAAAATAACCGTACAGCAGGTAAGCGATCAGAAAAGTCCAGTCTATAGCCAATACCAGCGCTACCACTATTTTAAAAGCAAAATGCCGTATCAGCACATTGGTTTTCCGTTGCATCATTACAGGACCTGACTTATATTCCGGATGCTAAATCTACTCATTTTAGGTGGCACT
>Ga0210040_10004882_pt1 | contig 17273 bp, 18 predicted proteins | sample CryGeyCG12114_NA_FD_185462 | JGI IMG/M metagenome (GOLD analysis project Ga0210040, IMG submission 185462) | Groundwater microbial communities from aquifer - Crystal Geyser CG19_WC_8/21/14_NA (SPAdes) (version 2) | ecosystem: Environmental > Aquatic > Deep subsurface > Groundwater | place: USA... | reverse complement strand
CAAAGGAGAACGAGACATCGTCTATGGCCATAAAACATTCTTTTCAGTTGGAACGTCCGGGCTGGTTCTGGATACGATTTTAGTGCAGGGAAACCCGAAGGATAGTGAGTACTTCGTCGATCTCCTTGAACGACATGAAAAGAATTTCAAGCGTTATCCTCGACAAGTTGTAACTGATGGCGGCTTTGCCTCGCAAGAGAATCTCTATAGTGCAAAAGATCTCGGCATCAAGGACGTCTGCTTTAGCAAGGCCATGGGAATCGAGATCGAGGAAATGGTTAAGAGTCGTTGGGTGTTTGAAAAACTTCGTAACTTCCGAGCGGGCATTGAGTCGATAATTTCTTGCCTGAAGCGAGGATACGGCCTAGATCGCGTGACATGGAAAGGGGTCCAAGGATTTGGATCTTACGTTCACAGCACCGTCGTCGCCTACAATCTCGTGAGGCTGGCTAAACTTCAACTCGAGTGAAAAATCCGAAAATCTGTCGCATATGCGTTTGTCGCGATGCTATCCTATTGTCCAAAACTGAAAATTCCTCACAAAAGTTGAGGCAGTCTGGACGAAGATGAAAGTCTGACCACGATCTAGGCCGGTTTTCCCGCGATTTTAGGGATTCCTGGACAGACACTAAATAATGCGAGTGAATTCGCCACTCATGAGCGGCAAGATATTCCAGCCACTTCGAAGCCAGATTGCGGGCTGCGCTCTTCACAGCATCGGAACTATTAGGGCAATTAAATGCATAATAGCAAGCTGACAGAATTTGGCCAAAACTATCTTTGGTCATAGGACGATTTCGAATTCGGACACCATTTCGATCATATTCAGAAATTGCCGGATGCCGGATTGGATGGCTAAAACCATCGGAGCCTTCGTTACCCCAACTCTTGTTAGTCAGAACATCGAAAAGCTTAAGGATGAGACTGTTCGCGTTTGCGGATTCCCAGCCATCAGAATTGTAGTTTCCTGTAGCAAGGGCAACTACTGCCAGAGCAGTAAAATAGGTACCTTCCCCCTGCGCCGTGGGGTGACCGTTATCGAATTCAACCACGTAGCCGAATTCATCCAAAAATCCAGGGTCATTTGTATTTTGACCGCGTTGGCGAAAAAGTTCTTGGCGGACTCGATCTCGATATTCGGCCTGTTCAAGAGTCGATATGATTTCTGTTTTACTTTCAGGAATTCCATAAGCCACTACAGAATCGTTTTGAATTGCTTCGGTTTCCAATAGATTCGTCAGTGTATTGCTTGGCCTTACTACTGCAACACTCGGCAACGAGATAACATCTGCTGTGCCGTACGAATCAGAGGTTAAGGTAGCGAGAAGGGATAAGGTCACAGTGTCTCTAGCACTCTTTACCGTAGCTTCAATTGACATCCCACCTCTACCAGTGGCTTCTGAGTTGTCATAACCCGCATTCATAATTGGCCGGGCACCATTAGGCGGAATAGTTAGAGTAACGAGCGAATTTGACGAAAGCTTGTTCAGAGAAGTCGTCTCAGCAACGACGACTTCGTCATTTTTCGTAGACGTGACTTGAACAGGCTTTGGTTTATTGCTTTCCGATTCAACTGTCTGATCGGAATCAATGGAAGGATTTCCAACGTCTTTTGCAGGAATCAGGAGTGCGCTTTCTGGCATAAAATGAAACTCTCTTTGCAGCATTGGAAGCAAATTGCCTCGTTCTGTTTTGAATCACTGTCGCTAAAGGTTTTTCGAGAATTTGGATAACGATTTATTCAGCAACTTGTATCCTTTGTAAGCCCAACGGGCATAAGGATTCAGATGAAATGCGTCACAATTTCATTCGCAATGACAGTGACTAATTATCGAATTATGATTCCATGTAAACGTTGCGGCGCAAAGGATTGATGTCTGATCAATATCACTACTATGGACGATAACATGTGTCACAAATCAATTCTCCTGAGAATTAGTAACTGGCGAGTCCGGAGTTCTCCGGACATCTCCTGACGTAAAAATAGCCAGTGTTTCCACCAGCTATTTCCAAAAATCTAAATTGAACAGCTAAGCAGTCGTCTTCATGTTGTTTTTACCACAAAACTCGTAAATTCAACTGACAGAGCTGCGATATGGATAATAATCTTTGTTCAAAATTGATCCAAGTATTTTTTGAGCTTCGTCCTGCATTTTCTCGACTTCGTACCGCGCAATGGGCGTGTCTTGTAGTCCTGGGTTTTTGTATTCGAAAAGATATGGCCGGAGTGACAAGCTTTGTTCGTGTCTTTGATTTGCGGCCTTCTTGTTACCAGGCTCTTCTCGACAGCTTTAGGTCAAAAGCCATTGACCTGGATAAGCTCAACCAGCTGTGGTTCAAGCTTTGCTTAAAGCTATTCAATCCTGTAAAGGTCAACGGACGAATAGTGCTAGCTTGTGATGGAATTAAAGCACCAAAAGAAGGGCGGCGGATGCCAGCAGTAAAACTCTGCCACCAGTCGTCGACAAATAATTCCAAACCCGAATATGTGATGGCTCATTCCATGCAGATGCTCGCTCTTCTTGTTGAGGGATTTGGCAATAAAATCACAGCAATTCTCATAGGAGCAAGAATACACGAAGGTCTAAAATGGAGTAATCGCGACCATAGAACTCTATTGGATAAGATGAATGCGATGTTCTTTGATATGGTCGAAAAATCAGCTGAAAGCTTTCTATTGGTCGCCGATGCCTATTATGCCTCTTCCGCACTTTTGGAATCAATGCTTGCTCAGGGCGCGACCATGCTTGTTCGCATTCGAAACAATGCAGTTGGGCATCTGCCTGCCCCTGTAGCGATTAAACCGAAACGAGGTCGTCCGCAAAAGTATGGGAAACGCGTGGACGTTTTCGACTTTTTCCGGACAAGATCGAAAGATTTCGTTTCAATCCCCAGCCCAATAAGAGATGAAGCGAATATCGTGACCCGCTATCTCGTCGTCGACTTACTCTGGAGGCAGCTTCAAGGCAAAGTCAGATTTATCTTGAGCGATCATCCAACCCGTGGACAGTTCATTCTCATGACTAATGATTGGGATCTAGACCCTAAAGATGCGATTCGACTCTATCACGCTCGATTCGGAATAGAAATGTCGTTCAAGGCATTGATTCATACAGTTGGGGGATTCGGTTATCATTTCTGGATGAAAGCTATGGACAAGATTAAGAGAGGAACTGGCACCCAATACCTTCACCGTCAATCCGAAGAATACCGAGAAAGCATCAAAGCAAAGATGGCGACCTATCACGTTTACGTGAATCTGGCGGCTATCGCCCAAGGACTACTTTGTTACTTCGCGATTCATCATAGCAAGGAAGTTTGGCAATCATTCGGCACATGGATGCGGACGATTCGCAAAGGAATCGCGCCTAGCGAAGCTGTAACCTCGGAAGCCTTGAGGCAGAGCATGTCGGAATTTTTAAAGAACAGGGTTGACCCGATGAATTTCAAGAAATTTCTTTCAAGTAAGCTCGATCCCGAGAGAAACACTCACCAATTACTAAGAACGGCCTAGAAAAGGCCGGACTCTCCAGTTAGTAAGTGAGAACAATTTAATAGTATAAATAAAATTCAATTGTCGGATTTCAAAGTCCTCTCCCTCACCACCCTTGTCGTTTCAGTGAATTAGCGCGATAAGATCTGCCAAGTTCCCTTCAATCAGCCAAAGTCCTCTGCAGCAAACGGCATTTCGGTCACAGTCCTCTTCACTGGCCTGCAGAGGGTTTCCCGCCATCAAGGGTCAGTATTCGATGCGATAGACGGGATTTTTATCGTGGTCCTGCTCGCGCTTGTTGTAATTGATGGTCGTCGCGGGCGAGGCGTGGCCAAGTGTCCGCTGAACCTGATCAAGTGGCGCTTCCACGACATTCAAAAGGTGTCCCGCGAGCGTGGCCCGCATGGAGTGTGGCGAGTATCGGCGGACGCTCGATGGTTTGATGTCAGCCTTTTTCACGAGCCGTTTCAGAATTTTTTCAAGGGCCATGGATGAAATGGGGCTGTTGCGGATGGGGCTCAACGAAGGGAAAAGCCACTGAGCGGAAAAAAGCCGCCTGACCTCATCGTCGCTGAAGTCAGCAGTCTCGCGCTTGTTATCAGAGCGCGGGCGTTTGAGGCCATAGCTCAGGTCCCGTTCGATGAAGCCCTCGTGGGCGAGGTGTTTACATAGCGAGGATACCGCCGACATCTTTTTTAGGATGGTCTTGTGTGCCTGACCTTTTGATTTGAGCCATTTTTGATAGAGGATTAGATGATCACGCCCAAGTTCGCTGATGGCATGAATGTCCTGGAAGGCAAAGGATAGGAATTCGCGCCCCGCCCGCGCGTATTCCCTGCTCGTCAGCTCGGAGCCATGAGAATGGAGGAAAGCAGTGAGGGTTTTTTCCAGTCTCTCGTCCAACACAGGCGTCATTGGTAAAATCTCAACTTCTTTTTGAGATATCTCCAGCATGCTATCCCTCCGGTTTTTCTCCAGCTTAGCTGGTCCTAAAGGTTTGAAGAATTGATTTTCTTCCAACCTCTACCCTGTAAGCGTTCGTTCATGATAATACTTGACTTTTCAGTGATATTTCGATGATGGAAGGGTGTCAGCTATGCTTGCTTCCCTTGACCTGAAGGTAAGGCGTAGACTATGTTTTTTAAGCCACTTTATGGAGACGCTTCATGCATTGGCTGTGGACTTGGTCTGGGAAATGCTTTGGCTATAAAGATGGACAAGATCTTTGGACCCACGATGGAACGCATGTGGGACGCTTCCATAACGATGAAGTATTTGGACTCAACGGTCGCTACCTCGGCGAGGTCAGGAACGAAAAGTTTTTAATAACTCACAGAGGTAAAAAGAGCTGGATGAAAGGATCAGTGGGAGCATGGGGAAAACGCGGAGCCTACACGAAGTATTCGGACTATACGGGATATGCTATGCTTGGCGGACACGAAGACTTCCCAGCTCCAGAAACTTTCTAAATAAAAATTCTCTCGGGGGAATCTAGAGAAGGAAATTGCTTACGGAGAAGGACATCATGCGTAACTCTGTGGTTTGCATTTACGAGTGGAGCGAAAACTATCTTGCCTACGAATACAAAACCGGCGCCAGTGTCGCATGGGACCGAAATGAGTTGCCTGAGCTTGTTGTAGATATCTCGCCAAAAGCCGACATCCCTTGTTTTTTCGATGCTTGGCAGAGAAAGGATGCCCTGACCGGAGAGCAAATATCAGGATTTGTGGTCCGCCTGCGACGAAGTGCAGGCGAGTGGGACTTCGGTATGCGCCTGGCGCGCAAGTACGGCTGGGAGCTATTGGAGGAGTGAACCTCATGTGGATTCTACTTACTTTCTCTTCGTTGCCATTTTTTTCTTGGTAGCTTTTTTCCCCATGGGGCTGGCTTTTTTCTTCGCAGCCTTCTTTTTACCCGCCTTCTTCGTGGCTTTTATCGTTGCTTTTTTCGCCATGGATTTCTTTGAAACCTTTTTCTTCGCTTTTTTTACAGCGGATTTTTTCTGCCTTCTCTTCCCTTTCACCAGGAAAATTAGTTCATTTTTCTTGATAATGGATTGAAGATCTTTGAGATCATCCGCATTAAAGAGATCCTCAAGAATGCTATTAATCATATCGCCAAGGGTTTTCTCTTCCTTCTCGCTTAAGGCGATAAGGTTTTCCATTGAGGCTTCCCAAGATCTACTTTTCATTATGGTTTTTGTCAATTCTTCATAGGATTTTTCCCAGTCGATATTCTTTGCAATGCCATAGATCGAAAGTGGATTGCCGAGAAGCTTTTCAAAAGCTCTTTTGATCGCATCAAGGTTGTTAGGCATTCGCATCGGTCTCCTTTTTGACTAAAGTGGTATTCCTCTAAAGGGAAAATTGTTAGACAGATTCACCGTTGTGCCCCGCATGGCCGATCTTCTCTGTTCGTAAAGCATCTCGATCCCATGTCGTAGATGGAGCAGTAACGACACTCTTTCAGAGACCTCTAAAAAATCAACCAGTTCTGTTTCGAGGCAAATTGACTACCATCTCGCTAATCTGAGCAGAAACATCTCGTCTATAATCAGAAATTTGCCTCTCCTCAAACTCGGAAAGTTTACCCCCTTTCGCTTTTTCAATAAGATCTTTATGCACGATTCCCAATCGCGAAATCTCGCGCATTTGATCTATGAACAGTGGCGAAACTGGTATCTTCATCCTTTGCTTCGTGTTCTCTTTGGCCCATAAGGTCGCATAATCCGAATTGAACAAAGCATAGATGTAGAAGCACCATTCCCTAGCATTGAGGTCAATGCCTTTGCGAGCAGTAGGATTTATGCAACGCAATTCATCATCGAATGAGATAATTTGGCTGCCACCGTTGATGCAATGATTATCAGCAATCCTTCGCGACTCATCGACAAACGCAGTGATCGTCTTTTTCTTTTTGCCTGTGTCCGAGAAGTCTCGAAAAACCAGCTTAAACGGTCGGTCCCACACCGTGGCTTCCTCGGGCGCAACACGCGGTTCTACGCGCGGAAAAAGCCAGATCCGTGAATCGAAATAGCAGAAACCAACCTTAGCAACATCGTGATCATCGTCCCCTTTGAAATGTGCGTACACTTCCCTTACAGCGATTTCACTAAATGTGGCCTTATTTTCCTGAATTTTTGTATATGCCCTTGTAATAAGTTCGCGAGCTTTTTTAACTCCGCCTCTCGTACCAGGCGCGAGTTCCTTTGCTAGTTGCTTGAGATTTTCCTCGCCTCCAGAAAATAGAAGTCGAGCCTTTCGAATGACGTCTGACCTGTTTTTGTCCAAAAACAATGGCGTATATCCGGGTTGAGCACCCTGGAGTATTTTTTCAGAAAATAGACCGTCAAGAGCAATAAGATAGTCGTCCAAACCCTTAGAGTCATAGTTCGATGGAAGCAGCACACATTGGTCGCCTCGCGCGACTATGTCCTTCCACTCCGACCTTCGCACCGTGCCATTGACTACACGGGACAAATTTCGATTTATCCAACTAGATGTGTATTCTTTGTTGCCAAGGTCCGACCAATCAAGAAACTTAATTTTCTGGTTTCTTCCGCAGGATCCGTCGCGCTCCATAATTACGACTGAGGCGGGCTGAGCGACATTTTTAAAGTATGGACCGATGCGAACAATCCTCTTTATGTTGTAGTTGTCTAGAAGATACCGTCTCACAAGCGTATAGGTAGGTGAGTCGAGCCACGATTCGCTCGTCACGTAGCAAATCAAACCGTCTGACTGAACTAGCTTGTTCGCTACACCCATAAAGAAGATGTAATCTTCTCTAATTCCGTGATTGCATCCACGGATACTAGATAGTTTCATCCCTTCATATTCGTGTGCCCATGGAACAAGTTCGGTATCGACGACTTGCTTCAAATGAGGGTTATTATTAACCGGACTCGGATTTCTCCACGGAGGATTCCCTATAACGATCCGATACTTGGTGGTCCGCTTTGCTTTACTCGAAAGATCCCATCGATCCACCCATTGCTTAACGTCTTCATCGTCATCAAAGTCGTTTTGGGGCTTATCTGCGCTAACTTCGTAACTGTTCGTCTCAAAAATCGACGGAATCGGTATCTCACTGCTTTTAAACTGAGACGAATGGGCGAGTACTTCTGTCAGATAGTTAATCTCGCGCTTTGCGCGAATTTGATGCTGGCAAGCTGTACCACTTGAAGTCAAATGCTTCCAGGCTGATCAAGCCTTGGATCACCGCTGCCGCAGTGACTACATAATAGAACGAACGGGAAATTGGCTCTGAAAGAAGGATTGGACCGCGACCAAAATTTGTGATTTTTTGAGATTACCACGTCCTAAAAATTACAAACTAAGGTCACGGATGACTTCAGACTATATCCAAGTTTTCATTTTGAGTCTTCTGAAAATACCCAAGCGACTTCAAAATGTCGCGGTAAATTATTTGATGATGCTCATGCTCGACATTGACCGTCACTCCATGACAGCCGCCTCGGATTTGTCAGGGCTATCTGTATCGCAGTTTTCACGTTTCCTCGGCGAACATCGAGACTTGGCAATATCAAGTCTGGATAAACTTTCGGTATCCGCCGCCCGTGCTGCCAGCAGAAACCTTCACCCTCTCTGCCCGAAATCTCGGTGGAAAATAGCTGTTGTGATCGACGCGACAATCCACTCAAGGTCATCGATTCACGTCGAAAATTCGCAGCGATTTAATCACGGCCAAGGGTTTAAGATAGGCCATCAGTGGACTAACATCTTACTAGTGATTAATGGCCGTGATATACCTTTGCCACCGATAAGCTTTTTCACCAAAAAGGAATGCAAAAGGCGTAATATTCCCTACCGAACCGCGATCGAGCGAGTGCAAGAAAGGCTTGAATCACTGCATCTATCAAAATATGTTGGGCAGCACTTTCCCGACGAAGTCGTGGTGCTGATGGATGGCGGTTACGACTCCAAAAAGATTGAGAACTGTATCCTCACAAAGGGCTGGGATTTCATCGTGTCTCTGAAATCCAGCCGAAGCGTTCGAAGCTCGATGACGAAAGATAAATCCTGGCGAAGCGTAAGCGATATGTTCTGGTCCACGAGAAAGCAATCCCCATGGAAAACTGTCCGCTACAAGCGTGACGGCAAAAGACAGCGAAAAGGAATTCGCGCCAGAAAGCTGACTGGGCATCTCAAAGGCATCAAAGGCCGCGAGATAGCATTAGTTTGCTCGGAAAAGTCAAAGGGTGAAGGTCGAAGATTTCTCGGATGTTCCAGAGCGGATGTTTGTGCGAGCATGGTTTTGCAGCTTTACAAGATTCGATGGCGAGTGGAGATTTTCCATCGCGATGTCAAGGGACTCTTTGGTCTTGAAGACGTTGCAGGGAAGAACTTTGATGCCGTCGAGGCACATGTGCATTGGGTTTATTCCGTGTACATTTTGATGAGCATGCTGGAACTCGAAGGCGGGCTAACAGCAAAGAGAAATTCCGTTTCTAAAGTTCTCCAGAGTAATCCCAGTCGAAATCTGGGACGAAAAATTCAAAGTCTTCAGGGACAATTCGGAGGAAGGGAAAAGATCCGAGACCTTGTGGCAGCGGTCGTTCGTGGAGAAAAAGCAGCGTAAGCCTTAAAATTCAAGAGATTCAGGTTTAGACCATTAACTCGCGCAAAGCGCGAGTTAATATCAGCGACGCCTTTGCTAAATGGATTCAACTCAAGGCCAGAAAACTTCTTTACATACTTGGCTATCGTAGATCCCTTCATCTTTTTTCGCGCGTCACCCCAGTTTCCGGAAATTGAGAAGCGAAGCCCCTGTGTCATGAACGTTCCGGTACCTGCTGCAGGATCAACGACTATTGTTTTATCGTCATCAAGTGACAAACCGCGTTCTGCAAGAGCGTCAGATGTAAGTTTCCACATGGCTCGGACAAGCATGTGCGGCGTATAGAATTGGCCTAATTCAAATTGAGATCGCTTTGAATACACTCCGAGATACTTCTGGTAGAACTCTCCGAGAATATCCGTATCAGACGTCATCATGCGCTGCTTCTCGAAGGCATGGAACATCGAAGACCGTATATCGTCTCTGAGAAGCTGGTTTATCCACATATACATATCAGTTGGTCCGAATACTTTTGCGAGTAGTGTCTCAATCTCACTAGCTCCCTTAGGACGAAGAACTTTATCAAAGGAACTCGCCTTCGCGTCCCGATCAAGTTGTTCCCAAGCCAATTTCAGATCAGTATCTTCTAAATAGCCATGATCAAGACACCATTTAACTGCAAATAGTCTGATTACCAGTGTGTGGAAACACAGTTCCGCAAACGTCTCCTCATCTCCGAGTGCATTGTTTACGTCATCTTTTCTCACGAGGGCAATTGTGGTCGTGCCACCATGCGACTTCCACGCATCAAAAATTCTCTTTGTTCGCTTTACTTCTCCCATGTGTGGATAAACCAAGGGCAGAACGGCTTGCTGAAAGCTGCGAGTCACAGATAAAAGATCTGCCACGAACCCATCGAGGTCGAGAACTGTAGCCATGACTTTTTCTTGCTGGAGAGACGATTGGAGGAAGTGAGCGAATGCCTCCAATTCGGAATCAGAGTTGTCAGACAGGCTAAATGAACCTGAGGCAGTTGAATGGTCTCCGGCTCGGGACGTCTGATCCTGAAGTACTTCCTTAATTCGGTCTGGAGACCAATAAAAGACCCGCTCCAAATCGGAAACAATGAGCGCTGGAGGGGTCTGGCGCGATTTCATCTCGTCTTTAATTTTTCCAAATGCTTGATCAATCGCTGTGGTCCGCTTTGCCTTTGCTTTTAGCGAGTCGAACGGCTTTGCCTCTAGCCAGAGAGGAGCAAATGCAGACGAGTCCTGAGCTTTCTTGTTTGGCCATATCTGCACATCTGGACGGTTTGATGCGGTTGCCGTTCTCGTATCGAACTTGACGCGACATTTCAGTTTGCTTTTGAACCATGGCACCCAAGTTTGAGCTGTTTCGTTATTCTCTTCATTGCCGCTCGACGGATCGACGCTCTCTTCAATGTCATCGAATAGCCCCGAAAAGTCGCTCGCCTCGATTGGGTTCTTCATCGTTTCTGCCGCCTGCTTAGGTGATCCTGGTCAATCAACTAATCGGCAGTCGGCTGAGCGGTTTAAGTCCTCCCTTGGATTGCTTCTACGATTGGTATTAAACCAAAAAAAACCCTTAAGCGGTGTCCCTCTTAAGGGATAGCGGAAATTTCTTACGAAAAACATTGTAAGGAGACTATTAAATAAATTAATTATAACCTTTGGTTATAAAGTTTCTACCGAAGTTAAAAGTTTGTGTCTTCTGAAGATTTCAGACGCCGTCATCGAATCCTAGTTTTCCCCTTTCGTCTCAGTGCAGAGGACTTTGACTGATCACTGAAGGCGACTTTGAAATCTGACATCAATAGTTCCAGTAATTTTACAACTCTAAGTTTTCTTCGAACCCATATTGCGATGGCTGCTTTGTTTGCAGGATGGAAGGTAAGAGAGTTGCAAAGATCAGGCTGGGCGCCGCTCTCTTGAAGGCGCGTGAGCTTTCTTAAAGTACATGGCTGAAACTTCTCATGGATTTCTAGAGTCAAACTTTTTGTAGTCGGCTTAGCATGAGCCGATGTAAGACTGTGGCCGCGCTTTCTCCAGGCCATCCGAGAAAGTCCGAATTCGTCTCTCTAACTGCCGCCTTCAGTTCTTCCGCTGAAAATATGGGCTTTCTCAAGAGATACCACACGCAACGGAACGCATCATTTGCCACCGTTAAAGGACTTGATAAGTCAGCCTTTTGGCATTCACAGCGCCCGATCGTGGGGTCCACAAGGTCGATGTGCACAAGCGATTTCGGAAACTCTGCTGCGATCAAAAGTGAAAGCATATAGGCCGAAGCTACGTCGGAATCGGGGAGTCCACATCCGAGACTTATCAGTGTTGTCTGCTTATTTTCGTCCGTTGTCAGAAGATACCCATACCGCTCGGTAATCTCCAAAAGCCTTGAAGGTTCAGCCCCTGAGAGCGTGAGGACCGCATAAGGAAGATATTTTGGATTCAGGTGATTTTGCTGTTTCCTCGGCGATTTCATGCCGACTCCAACATGGAATTTGCATCCTCACTTGCCAGCGCCGATCCCAAAAACCTTATGACTCCTGCCGAGAGAAGATCAGCAAGTGGCTTCTCAAGCATAAAAAAGTGATGGCTATCGACTTGGCTGAATCGTGCGCCAGGGATCGCTTCGGCGATCCTTTGAACTTGATCAGGTGGTGATGCTTCATCCTGGAGACCAGCAATGCAGAGCGTTGGACATGCGATCTTCCCCAGCTCCGCTTGGGCGGCTGGTAAGTTCTTGGCAAACTCTTTTAGGATCAGCCCTGAATCGTGTTGAAGGTTTTTATGGATAAGTTCTATGGATTCCTCTGGCCATCCTTTTAGCAGACAGCGCGTGCCATCAAGTGTCGGCTTAAAAGAATATTCGAGCGTCCTGCGTTTGATCCCTCCGATAATCCATGGCAGGAATAGCCGTAAATTTGCGAGTGATAGAAGAGGCTGCGGCATATTGCTTGGTAAGCTCGGCGCGGCGAGAATTAAAGCTCGCGCCTTGCCCAAAGCTGCCGCCTGCATTGCTAGCACTGCCCCGAGGCTATGCCCGACTATCACGGGGTAGTCACCTGTCTCTGCTTTGATGCGATCGGCGGCGTCAAAGACATGCTTGGTATAATCTGCTGTCGATGTAACTTGAATCGGCCCTACTCCACCCTTGGGCTTTCGATTGGGATTTGAAAGTAGCGTATAGCCAAAGCCTTCAGCAGCAACGTTCCTGGCAAATAATCGCCAGGTCCACACATCGCCCCAATTCCCATGAACCAAAAGAAAGTGGAGTCTCATGCTGCTTTCCTCGTTTCTTTCTCTTGATAACGTTGGGTTTCGTCCGGCTGCTTTGAGTGCTTGACCCATTTCAGTAGAACAATGCACTTTGCTACGTTTACGAAGGCGATAATCCAGGAATCAGGGTGGAAAAGGAACATTTCGCGCATAGATCCGTCCTGGTATATGTAGGGGAAGGATACGCGGGGATTCCAAGTTCTATAGAGACTTTTGAGTTTTCGGTTAGCTGCTCCAGCGAATATCATGCAGCGCTCACTCCGGGCGTGATTTCCGATCCCAAGATAAAGCCACATGCTTGCAATTCGACCGATTACGCCTGAATCTTTTCGTCGCCAAAGGCAGTTGATACTCATGACATCGGTAAGAGCACATCGGTCTTGGTCCCAAACGATGCAGTTAAAGACTTCCATTGCATCGGAGGCATGGATATAGCTTTGATACCGCAAGTGACGGCGGCTGGATATATATCCGCCCATCATCGTCTTGCGAAAATAAATTACCCGAACAATATCATCTTCAAATGCTTCTAGGGGATGATGGCCATGGGCTGAATACTGAGCTCGGTATTCATCCCACTGTGGAGATGGAACGGCGATCTCTTCGAAACGAAATAGCGATCCCTCGGAACCGATCGTGCTCATTTTAGCTCGCCTTCTTCGCGGTAAAATCGGGGTATGAGACATTGCTCTTACCGAGAAATTCTGCGATTTCGCGCTGAATTCTTTGACAACTTGGACCGAACTGAGGGGTGTGGCCGCAGCCCAGGAGAACCTGTTTAAAGCCGAGCATTGTCGCCATTTCCGTCTGTTTCTTTGCTTGCGTCATGCGATCGTGAGCACCTGTGATCATCAAGCCTTTGACATTAGCTGAGATGTGCTGAACGTCCTGCCCAGAAAGCTTTGTGTAGGCCCGCATGAAACCATATTCTCGGATCAAGGATGAGGATTCCGGGAAAAAATGCTTTGAGGTCTCGCGAACGATTTCCTCGGGAACGTTCAGCATCAAATGCTCGCGTGCGATCTCGTAGTTGAATTGAAAGTTCTTTCCAAACACCAACGAAGCCCCAAAAATCCGTAGCCGCAAGGGGTCAATCTGTATCCAGTTGGAGGCAACAGCCGGGGAAATGCATATCACTCGGTCACTGAAGCCATTTCTGGCAAGGAATATCGACCACAGTCCGCCCAACGAAAAGCCAATGACGATAGGATTTTTTAGATGGCGAAACTGGGCGGCGATACCTTCGACGGCTGTTTTTGTTGAGGTCCGGTCGATTTCCGAGAGGTCTGGCCTGTGAATTCGAAAACCGTCGCCGAGTGTAGCCTGCAGATCCTGGACGAAAAGATCCTGGGTACCATCGCCGCAACTCAGCCCATTGATAAAAAGAACGTCCGTCATGGTCCCAGCCCTCGCTCGTGATTATGTGCCATTGCAGGTCATCTAGGGCGCGTGGCTAAGAAAACATTTTGTTGGTCATTCATGACGTACTTAAACCCAGTCGGAAATCCTAGGAAATTGTGTTAAGTTATGAAAATTAGGCAAGAGAATCTTTAGGTTACGCACTAATTTTATGGCGACGAAGTCGAGAATTTTTCCGAAAATTTCCCAAAAGGATACTGAACGGGTACTAAATGGGTATCCAGATGACTTGTGGGGCCATTGAGAAGAGGCATATAATCCCTTTGTGAGGCCGTAAATGAGTAATAAAACCAAGAAAAAGCTGCAAGGTCTGCCGTTTGAAAGAGTGAAAGACATCGATCCCATTTCCGAGGAGCTGGAAATGGCGGCGTTCAAGAAGCTGGAGATGGCGCTTAAACTTCGAAAGCTTCTCCGAAACGAGCGATTTCGCCCGCTGCTGGAGAGGTATTTCAAACCGTGGCCTTTTGCGCTGGCGGATAGTGGTAAAAGCGAGCCGTTCGTCACTGCACAACTTGATCCAGAGACGGAAGTAGTGATGACCTCAGTAAACAAGGCTTTCTTAAGCGATGTCGAAAATAGGGAACTGATTCTTCCCTTCGTTCGATCGGCGGTGAGTTCAGTTGATGATAGCTATAAAAGTCTGCTTGGCTTGGGTTTGCACGAGGATTCCGTGATTAAAGAACTGATTGGTACACCTGATAGGCCCAAGACGCAGAAAAAAAACGAGTAGACGTGAATTTGGAGGAAGCGAAATCATGCGGAGAATCAAAATTTTACTTGCAGAAGATTCTGAATTTCTGGCTGAAGTCATGAAAGATTTTCTAGGACTTCAGGGGTTCCGTGTGGTGATCGCTAGGAACGGAATGGAGGCCCTGAAGCATCCAGCATTGAATTCAGTGGATCTCATTATCATGGACATCGATATGCCCATAATGGGCGGAATCCAGGCGACTTCCAAATTGCGGGCTTTAGGCTTTAGCAGACCAATTCTCGCCCACAGCGGCGAAGTTGATTTTCAGCTTCGATCGGATTTTCGTGCTGCTGGTTTCTCTGCCCATGTTGCGAAGCCTATAGATTTTCCAGAATTTGTTTCGCTTCTTCAATCACTTTTGCCAGAGACTCAACGACACCAGCCCGATACACGTTTTCATGTTGACATTGAAGGGGCAAACTCACTGCTTTGATGATATGCGGGCAATAGGAATAGTGTAATATGGACTTACTTTTTTGACCTGAGACATCATTCGAAATGGAGCCTTCATGCGTACATCTGTAGTCTGCATCTACGAACGAACAAAAGATTATTATGCTGTGGAGTATAAGACAGATTGCCATGTGAATTGGGATCGAAAGGAAATTCCAGAGCCAGTGGGCGATCTCTCAACGGGTGAGGATATCCCCTGCTTTGTGGATGCATGGGAAAGAAAAGATGCACCTAGTGGGGAGAAGATTTCAGGGTTTGCTGTCCGCTTGCACGGAAGCAGCGATTGGGATTTTGACGCGAGACTGCGCTTGGCTCACTTATACGGATGGTCGGACTTTTCTGAGTAGGTTTTTGTTTACTTTGGTGCTTCAGAAGTAGTCGTCAGTGCGGAAGTGTTGTAAAAAGCGTTCAACTTTTTGCATGGCGGCTATATGTCCACTCATGAGCTAACTAAGCTATTTGACGCACTTGGGATACCAACGGACAAACCGGGTTTTTATGATCACCCAAACTTTATAAAACGCGAGCGCGAGAACCCGCTATTTTTAGAGAGCTACCGCCAGTTTGTTGCTTTGAAGCAATTTGATTCACACTATCTGGACCGTGTGCGCAAGATTGTCCCGTCATTGTCTCAGTATTTGTTCGACCATCTCCAAAGGGATGGAAGGCTCGGAGCTTGTGCGGGCGTGAGTTCGGCGATGAGCCGAATGCTAGATGAACTGGGCATCTGGAATTTTCCAACTGCAGGAGGAATACCAATCGATTTTCCGATAGATTCAGGTATCGGGCGATCAGGTATTCCCGTCTTAGTCGCAGAGAAGGTCGATGTAACCCATTCCTGGTTAACTGCGCCGCCGTTTCAAATAGTTGATCTTACAATTCAAGCGCAGCATTGGAATATGGGCGAGGAGACGATCTTAGCTGGTTTTGTTATGGAGGAAGCTTCAAATTGCAATCCGACCAGTGAGATCCAGGTCAATGATCTTGTCTACACCGACGAATTTTATAGACTTACCGGACAGCGAGCGACAATTGAAAGTGTGTGTAGCATGCGTCCTGGGCTCCTCTCAGAGATTGAGAGACATGGTATTTGGTTGATCGAAAAATGGGGATGCCGACTTAAATATATTGGTAACGCAACTAACTTTTCAATCCAGCCTCTTTCTCAACTACCATTTTCCCTTTGCGGGAAATCAGCGCAGCAGCTCTTTGACGAATATATTGGGCTTCACCCTTACGTCGTACCTAAGGCACTAGACGAGAAGAACGAATAGAATGTGTTAAAATTCCACGGATTTTCATCTGATACGCGACGAGTGCTTGAGCTTCGCATAAAGTGCCATGCTTCCAAAGGACGTTGTAAAAAAAGTCGAGAGTGATTGCCAGTTTTGGAAGATCATTTTTCAAGGCATCGTATAAGCGCGCAATCCACTGGGGTATCCAATCAGCGACCAGAGTACCAGAGTCGAGATATTGAAGATCCATGGAGCCACATTCGAATCCTTCAAGAACGTAGACCTGGAAAGCGCTTTGACACAATTCTTGTGCAATAGCTGTGAACTCGGGTTTGGTGTGGATTTCGATGAGTTTTCCGCCAATGTCGAACGCCGCATCTCGCAGCAGATCAGCCTCGGTCTTTTGCAGTAATGCGGATAAGTCTTGGCCAGCCTTGGTTCGTGTTTTCCAGAAAGGTACATAGATCGTAACAAGGCCAAATTTTCCTTCGTTGTCCGGATCTAATTCACTTTTGTCGATTGGTAGGAGCTTTGTTCCAATTTCAAGACTGAGTTCCATGAAATTGTTGTTGACTTGGGATTTATTAAATACGTTGTCACCTGTCTTGTTGAGGCCAATAAGGTTAAGGCGAAGAAGGGTGACGTGGGCTGCGAGTGATGAATACATTTGGCCTTTTGGAACAGCTTCGCATGCACTTCCGAGTTCGAGAAAACCCAGTCCCTTTTCTTTTGCCGCGCGATCGTAGTCATAAAGGTGGAGCAATACTTTGCGGCAATGTTCTCGAAGCACTAGATCAAAACGCGCAAACGATTTTGCGTAGCTTACAGCAAAAGTTTTTCGTACTGGTATGGGGACATTCAACGGATTAATTGCATCGAGGTCGGGCATATTTAGTTGAAACTGCTCGGGGACCTTTGAAGTTACCTGGATAAACGGACACGACTTTAAGCTATAATTTCCTCGAAGGAAGTAAGGAGTCGTAAATGTCTAAGTCCAGATTAAAGCAGAGATCAGCAAAGTCGTACACGCCAGAATTTAGAAC
>Ga0210040_10004881_pt1 | contig 17274 bp, 11 predicted proteins | sample CryGeyCG12114_NA_FD_185462 | JGI IMG/M metagenome (GOLD analysis project Ga0210040, IMG submission 185462) | Groundwater microbial communities from aquifer - Crystal Geyser CG19_WC_8/21/14_NA (SPAdes) (version 2) | ecosystem: Environmental > Aquatic > Deep subsurface > Groundwater | place: USA... | reverse complement strand
CGGTACGGGGGGCCACCGTTCTCAAGGAGTTGTCGATCGAGGATGGCCAGCCGTTCGTCTACCACCGCCATCTGTTCCTCGGCGGCACCGGGCGAGTTCCCGTTGCCAACCACGCCAACGTCTCTCTTGCGAACGGCGGCATCATCCGGACCTCGCCGAAGGCCTTTTGGGAGACCCCGAAGAATGCGCAGGAAAGTGATCCCGCCCGTGGCCGCTCCTGCCTCAGCTATCCGGCCCAGTCCCGGGACCCTCGCGCTTTTCCGGGGCTCGATGGTCCGGTGGACCTCATGCATTACCCCTGGGGTTCTCGCCACGAGGACTTCGTCATGGGACTGGAAGCGCTTGGGCACCGCCTCGGCTGGACTGCCGTCACGCGGCCCCAGGAGGGCGACCTCTACCTCTCGCTCCGCGATGCGCGCGCCCTGCCGATGACGATGCTCTGGCATTCCAACGGCGGACGGGACTACCCGCCCTGGTCCAGCCGTCATTTCGGCTGCCTCGGCGTCGAGGAAGGCGCGGCCGCCACCATGCTGAGCCTTTCGGGCGAAGCCGACCTCGTCGGGCCAGGACAACTTGCCCTCTCGCCGGATGGCCGCTCGGAGGTGCGGCACGTCACTGGGGCGATCCGGTGGCCCTCTGGCGAGCCTGTCGCCGAGATCCGCGAGGACCGAGGCAGCATCTTGGTCATTGGTGTGGGAGGCGCACGACGGCGACTGCCGTTTCGAGCGGGCTTCCTGGGACTGGACTAGGCATCGTCAGGTCCAGGCCCGGCCCAGGGGGGGGCCCGCCTCTCGAAGAAGGCGGCGATCCCTTGCTGCGCCTCCTCAGTCTCCCAGCGCGCAACCAGCGCGGCGACGGAGGTGTCGACGGCGGCCGAGTCGACCCCGCCCCCGAGCGCCCAGAGGAGCCGCTTGGCATCCGCGACCGCCCCCGGCGCGCAGGCGAGGAAGCGTTTTACCTCCTCCTCCACAGCTTCGTGCAGCCTGTTCCGGGGCACGAGCCGCGCGAGAAGGCCCATCCCCAGCGCCTCTCCCGCAGTGAAGCGCCGGGACGAAAGCATCACCCGCCGCGCGGCGGCTGGACCGATGCGGGCGAGGACATAGGGCCCGATCGTCGCCGGGATCAGCCCGAGCTTCGTCTCGCTCAGGACAAAGGTCGCGTCCTCCACGCCCACCGCGACGTCGCACACCGACAGGAGGCCGACTCCACCCCCGTAGGCCGGACCCTGGACCTCGGCCACCAAGGGCTTCGGCAGCGTGTCGAGGGCCAGGAGCATCCCGGCGAGCCGCCGGGCTTCCTCGCCTCGCCTCGTCCCGTCCGCCGTCATCTGCTCGCGCATCCAGCCGAGGTCGCCGCCGGCGCAGAAGGTCGGACCCTCCGCGGCGAGGACCACGACCCGGACGGACGCGTCACGCCCCAGCCGCTCCGCTGCCTCGGCCAGTTCCGCGATCATGGTCCCGTCGAGCGCATTATGCCTTTCGGGCCGCTGGAGCGTCAGGCGCGCGACCCCTCGGCCGTCTGTCTCGATCCCGATGGTCCGGAACACCCTCATGCCTCCCGCAAAGACCGCGCCAAGAGCGCCGCCCGGTCGAGCGCCCCGCCGTCGAGCCCCGTCTCGTAGCCCAGATCCTCGAGACGGGCGGCTAGCGCCTCGGTCGCCACGTTGCCGGCGGCGCCGGGCGCGAAGGGACAGCCTCCAAGGCCGCTGATGGAGGAGTCGAAGATCCGCAGGCCATGCGCCAGGGCGACCTCGACGTTGGCCAGCGCCTGCCCCGAGGTGTCGTGGAAGTGCCCGGCAAGACGCTCGGCCGGCAGTTCCTCCAGGACGGCCCGCAGCATGGCCTCCACCTGCTGGGGCGTCCCGCGCCCCAGGGTCTCGCCAAGGCTCACCTCGCGGCAGCCCAGGTCCTTGAGGGCCGCCGCGACGCGGGCGACGGCCCAGGGCGCGACCTCCCCCTCATAAGGACAGTCGGTCACGACCGAGACATAGCCCCGGACCGAACAGCCGTCCCGGCGCGCGGACTCCAGAACCGGCCGGAGGCGCTCCAGGCTCTCGGCGACCGAGCAGTTCAGATTTGCCCGCGCGAAGCCCTCGGATGCGGCGGTGACCACGGCGACCTCGTCCGCCCGTGCCGCGCGAGCGGCCTCGTAGCCCCTCAGATTCGGGACCAGGGCCACGAAGCGCGTGCCGGGACGGCGCGCGACACTGGCCAGCAGCTCGCCTCCATCAGCCATCTGCGGCACCCAGTTCGGGCTGACGAAGCTCGCGGCCTCGATCCGCCGGAACCCTGCCGCCGACAGAGCATCCACGAGCGCCACCTTGCGCGCGGTGGGGATCATCCGCGCCTCGTTTTGGAGGCCGTCACGGGGCCCGACTTCCACGATCTCGACCGACTCAGCCATGCATGGCCTCCAGCCGGACGAGCGGCGCGCCGGCCTCGACCTGCTGTCCCTCGGTCACGAGGACCTCAGCCACCCGTCCGTCGCGCGTCGCGGCAAGCGCGTGCTCCATCTTCATGGCCTCGATCACCACCAGCCGGTCGCCCTGCTCCACATCCTGGCCTGCGCTCACGAACACGGCCCGGACGAGCCCTGGCATTGGAGAGTTGGCGACGTCCTGCCCCGCCACGGCAGGCTCGCGGTCCAGGGGATCGGGGCGGTCGAAAGCGAAGGTACCCTCGGCGCCGAAGACGGTCACTCGGGCCGGCTCGACTAGTACGTCGTAAGCCGGGCCTTGGCCCACTCGCCATCTTCCCTCCCGCCGCTTAGCCGGAAGGGCCTGGCCGTCGATCGTGACCGTGGCCTGCCCTGGACCGATCGACAGGTTCGCGATGACGGGTTCGCCCTGCCAGCGCAGATCGACGCGCCACGCCAGTGGCGACCACAAGCGGAAACCGGCGAGCGGGCCCTCGGGCGGTCCGGCCACGGCCAGCACGGCTGCCGCGATGGCCTCGGGCGGTGGCGGCAGGACGGCGGCCAGACGTTCCAGGTCACGCGCGATCAGGTCGGTATCGAGCCGCCCCGCCCGGACCCCCTCGTGCCGGACGAGCGCCGAGAGGAACGAAAGGTTCGTGACGCATCCGGCCACCTGCGTCGCGTCCAGCGCCGTCCCGAGCCGCGCCAGTGCCTCCTCTCGCGTGGAGGCATGAGCGACGAGCTTGGCGATCATCGGGTCGTACCAGGGGCTGATGGCGTCCCCCTCGCGCACACCCGTCTCGACACGCACGCCGGCCGGGAACCGCAGCCGCGAGAGCCGGCCCGTGGCTGGAAGGAAACCTGCCCCCACATCCTCGGCATAGAGCCGCGTCTCGACAGCATGGCCGGCGAGGGACAGGTCCTCCTGACGGAGCGGCAGCGGCTCGCCGAAGGCGGCGCGGAGTTGCCACTCCACGAGGTCCACGCCCGTGACCGCCTCCGTCACCGGATGCTCGACCTGAAGGCGGGTGTTCATCTCCATGAACCAGAACCGGTCCGGTCGGAGCCCTTCCGACGCGTCCACGATGAACTCCACGGTCCCCGCGCCCGCATAACCGACGGCCTCAGCGGCGCGCACGGCGGCGCTCCCCATCGCCTCGCGCATCTCGGGCGTCATGCCGGGGGCCGGTGCCTCCTCAATGACCTTCTGGTGGCGGCGCTGGAGTGAGCAGTCGCGCTCGAAAAGGTGGACGGCGCGGGTGCCGTCGCCGAAGACCTGCACCTCGATGTGGCGGGGCGTGGTCACGTACTTCTCGATGAGCACGGCGTCGTCGCCGAAGGCGCCCTTCGCCTCGCGCTTCGCTCCGGCGAGGGCCTCGGCGAAGGCGGAGGGCTCGTCCACCCGACGCATCCCCTTGCCGCCGCCGCCGGCCACGGCCTTGATGAAGACGGGGTAGCCGGTTCGACCGGCCTCCTTCGCGAGGCGCGCAGGGTCCTGGTCCGCGCCGAGGTAGCCCGGCACGATGGGCACGCCCGCCCGCTCCATCAGCGCCTTGGCGGCGTCCTTGAGGCCCATGGCCCGGATCGCCCGGGCCGAGGGCCCGATGAAGACCAGTCCCGCCGTGGCAACGGCTTCCGCGAAGTCCGGGTTCTCGGACAGGAAGCCGTAGCCCGGATGGATCGCCTCCGCCCCGGCCGCTCGCGCGGCGTCGATGATCGCAGCGCCGTCCAGGTAGCTCTCGGCGGCAGGCGCCGGCCCGATCCGCACCGCCCGGTCGGCCATGGCGACGTGCCGCGCGTCCGCGTCGGCGTCCGAGAACACGGCGACCGTCTCCACGCCCATCCGCCGCGCCGTGTCGATGACGCGGCAGGCGATCTCTCCCCGGTTGGCGATCAGGATGCGGCGGAACATCGTCACATCCGGAACACGCCGAAGCGCGTGGGCTCGGGCGGGGCATTCAGGGCCGCGGCGAGGGAGAGAGCGAGGACCTCCCGGGTCCGGCGCGGATCGACGATGCCGTCGTCCCAGAGGCGGGCGGAGGCGTAGAGCGGGTGGCTCTGACGGTCGAACATCTCGAGCGTGGGTCGCTTGAACAGGGCCTCCTCCTCGGCGCTCCAGGTGCCGCCGGCCCGCTCGATCCCTTCGCGCCGCACGGTGGCCAGCACGCCGGCCGCCTGCTCGCCGCCCATGACGCCGACTCGGGAGTTGGGCCAGGTCCAGAGGAAGCGAGGCGAGTAGGCCCGCCCGGCCATCCCGTAATTGCCCGCGCCGAAGGAACCGCCAACGATCACCGTCACCTTGGGCACGCCCGTGGTCGCCACGGCCGTGACCATCTTGGCCCCGTGCCGGGCGATGCCCTCGTTCTCGTAGCGACGGCCGACCATGAAACCCGTGATGTTCTGGAGGAACACCAGCGGGATGCCGCGCTGGCTGCACAGTTCCACGAAATGCGCGCCCTTCTGCGCGGATTCGGAGAACAGCACGCCGTTGCTGGCGACGATCCCGACGGGCTGGCCCATGACCTCGGCGAAGCCGGTGACCAGCGTCTCGCCGAAGCGCGCCTTGAACTCGTCGAAGCGGGAGCCGTCCACGATGCGGGCGATCGCCTCGCGGATATCGTAGGGGGTGCGGAGGTCGGCGGGGATGACGCCCAGCATCTCCTCCGGGTCATGCGCGGGCGCCTCCCCCTCCGGCAGGGTCCTGCGAGCGTGGTTCAGGCTCGACACGGCCCGGCGGGCGAGCGCCAGGGCATGCAGGTCGTCCTCCGCGAGGTAATCCGCGACTCCCGAGAGCCGCGTGTGCACGTCCGCGCCGCCGAGGTCTTCGGCGCTCACGACCTCGCCCGTTGCCGCCTTCACCAGGGGAGGACCGGCCAGGAAGATGGTGCCTTGCTCACGGACGATGATGGACACGTCCGACATGGCGGGGACGTAGGCGCCGCCTGCGGTGCAGGAGCCCATGACGACGGCGACCTGCGGGATGCCCTTCGCGCTCATCCGGGCCTGGTTGTAGAAGATACGGCCGAAGTGGTCGCGGTCCGGAAAGACCTCGTCCTGATTGGGCAGGTTCGCGCCGCCGGAGTCGACAAGGTAGACGCAGGGAAGGTGGCACTCCTCCGCGATCTCCTGCGCGCGCAGGTGCTTCTTCACGGTCAGGGGATAGTAGGTCCCGCCCTTCACGGTGGCGTCGTTGCAGACCACCATGACCCAGCGGCCCTGCACCTGCCCCACCCCGGCGATCAGGCCCGCTCCCGGCGCCGCGCCGTCGTACATGCCGTGCGCGGCCGTGGCGCCGATCTCCAGGAAGGGGCTGCCCGCGTCGAGCAGGTTGCCGACCCGGTCGCGGGGCAGGAGCTTGCCGCGGGCGAGGTGGCGCTGGCGGGCCGACTCGCCGCCACCTTGGGCCGCGGCGATGGCGGCCTGGCGCACCTGCTCCAGCATCGCGAGGTGCGCCGCGCGGTTGGCCTTGAAGGTCTCGGAGCCGGGCTGGACCTTGGTCGTCAGGCGCATTCAGAGGCCCACCATCTCGCGCCCGATCAGCATCCGCCGGATCTCCGAGGTCCCCGCGCCGATCTCCATGAGCTTCGCGTCGCGGAAGAGACGGCTGACGGTGGAGTCGTTCAGGAACCCCGCCCCGCCCAGCGCCTGCACCGCCTGGTGCGCCTGCACCATGGCCTGCTCGCTGGCGTAGAGGACGCAGCCTGCCGCGTCGGCCCGCGTGACCCGCCCGGCGTCGCAGGCGCGGGCGACCTCGTAGGTGTAGGCGCGGGCCGTGGCGAGCGCGACGTGCATGTCGGCGACCTTGGCCTGCATCAGCTGGAAGGTCCCGATCGGCTGGCCGAACTGCCTGCGCTCGCGCACGTAGGGCAGCACCTCGTCCAGGCATGCGGCCATGATGCCGAGGCCGATGCCGGAGAGGACGACCCGCTCGTAGTCGAGACCGGACATGAGGACGCGGACGCCCCTGCCCTCCTCGCCCAGCACGTTCTCGGGAGGGACCTGGGCGCCGTCGAAGACCAGCTCCCCGGTATTGGACCCGCGCATCCCGAGCTTGTCGAAATGCGGCGTCCGGGTGAAGCCGGGGGTGCCCGCCTCCACGAGGAGGGCCGTGATGCCCTTGGACCCGGCCTCGGGATCCGTCTTGGCGTAGACGATGACCACGTCGGCGTCGGGGCCGTTGGTGATCCAGTACTTGCCGCCGCGGAGGAGGTAGGCGTTGCCGGACTTCTCGGCCCGCGTCCGCATGCCCACCACGTCCGAGCCCGCGCCTGTCTCCGACATGGCGAGCGCGCCGACCCTGCGCCCCGCCACGAGGTCGGGGAGGAAGCGGCGCTTCTGGTCCTCGGTGCCGTTCAGGCGGATCTGGTTCGCGCAGAGGTTCGAGTGCGCGCCGTAGGACAGCGCCACGGAGGCGGAGGCGCGGGCAATCTCCTCGACCGCGACGACGTGGGCGAGGTAGCCCAGGCCGCTGCCGCCGTACTCCTCCGGCACGGTGATGCCGAGGAGGCCGAGTTCGCCCATCTCGGGCCAGAGCTCGGGCGGGAATCGGTTGTCGCGATCGATGGCGGCGGCCATGGGCCGGAGCCGCTCCTGAGCCCAGCGGTGGACCATGTCGCGCAGCTCGTTCGCGTCCTCGCCGAGGTCGAATGTCATGGCGGAATGGGTCATCCCGTCATTCCGCCGCCATGGCTTGCCCGGCGGGCGGCTCGGCGCCTCGGTCGAGTTCGGCGAGGAGCTTCGCGCGACGCGGCGCTGCTTCCTCCATCGCCGCCAGCTTGACCGGGCCGAAGCCCCGTATCTGGTTGTAGAGGTCAAGGAGCGCGAGCGCCCTGGGGGCGGTCCGGTCGTCGAGTTGCGCCAGAACCTTCGTCACGTCGGCCTCGTAGTCGCGGATCAGGGCCCGCTCGGCCCTGCGTTCCTCGGTGCGGCCGAAGGGGTCGAAGGCGGTGCCGCGAAGGCGCTTAAGCCGGGCCAGGGTTCGCAGGACCGGGAAGATCCAGGGGCCGAACTCGCGCTTCTCGGGGCGGCCGGTCGGGCCGGGCCGGGAGAGGAATGGCGGCGCGAGGTTCAGGGCGACCCTGGCTTCACCCTCGAAGGCCTCCTCCAGTCCCCGGCGGAACTCCGGCTCGGTGAGGAGGCGGGCGACCTCGTATTCGTCCTTGGGGGCGAGGACGCGGGCGTAGCCGTGGGCGACGGAGCGGACGATCCTGCGGGCGGCTTCACCGTCGGAGAGGCCGGCGGTGGCTCGATCCACCCGCGCGACGAGGGAAGCGTAGCGATCGGCCAGGCGACGGCCCTGATAAGCGGTCAGGTGGACGCGGCGCTGCGCGACCAGCTCCTCGGTCGTCATGTCGTTCAAGGCGCGGCGGGGCGCCTCGGGCCTGGGCAACCGCTTGGGATCGTCAGCCATGACGCGCCCCCAGGCGAAGGCGTCGAGGTTGGCCTGCACGGCCACGTCGTTCAGGCGGATCGCCTGCTCGATCCCGTCGATCGACACCGGGATCAGGCCCTTCTGCCACGCGTGGCCGAGCATCAGGATGTTGGACGCGATCTCGTCCCCCGCCACTGCGAGGCCCGCTGCCGTGAAGTCATGGACGTCGCAGGAGCGCAGGTGGCTCGCCAGCATCCCCTCGACCTCCCGGGTGCGGAAGTCGAAGTCGCGGTGGCGCACGAAGTCGGAGACGGGGGTCATGTGGGTGTTGACGATGCCTGCCGTCCGTTCCGGGTTGCAGAGGACGGCGGCCTCCCTGGAGACCCCGACCACGGTGTCGGCTGCGAGGAGGACGTCGGCCCCGCCGGTGACGATGCGCGGCTCCGTCGGGGCGTGGTCGGCGGGGCCGATGCGGATGTGGCTCAGGACCGCGCCGCCCTTCTGCGCGAGGCCCGCCATGTCGAGCACCATGGGCGAGAGGCCGTCGATATGCGCGGCCATGGCGAGGACCGCCCCGATGGTCAGGACGCCCGTGCCGCCCACCCCCGCGACCGCCACGTTCCAGGGCCGGTCGAGGACGGGGCGCGCGGGCTCCGGCAAGTGGCTCGTGTCCGGGCGCTCGGCGGCGGCGAGGCGGCGGGGCTGGCCGCCGCGCACGGTGACGAAGCTCGGGCAGAAGCCCTTGAGGCAGGAATAGTCCTTATTGCACGAGCTCTGGTTGATGCGCCTCTTGCGGCCCATCTCGGTTTCGAGCGGCTCGACCGCCACGCAGTTGGACTGGACCGAGCAGTCTCCGCAGCCTTCGCAGACCTCCGGGCTGATCCAGAGGCGCATGTCGGGGTCGTCCAGCGTGCCGCGCTTGCGGCGGCGGCGCTTCTCGGCGGCGCAGGTCTGCACAAAGACGATGGCGGTCACGCCAGGGACCTCGCGCAGCTCGCGCATCGTGTCGTCGATGGCGTCGCGGTGGCGGATGACGGTGCCGGGGGGCAGGTCCTCGGGGCGGTAGGCTTCGGGCGTCTCGGCAAGGAAGCGGATCACCTCGACGCCCTCGTCGCGGAGCATGTGGGTCACGCGCTCGGGCGTGAGGGGGCCGTCGACGTGCTGGCCGCCGGTCATGGCGACGGCGTCGTTGTAGAGGAGCTTGTAGGTGATGGGCGTCCCCGCCGCGACGGACTGGCGTATGGCGAGGAGGCCGGAGTGGAAGAAGGTCCCGTCGCCGAGGTTGACGAAGCGGTGGGCTTCGTCGGTGAAGCGGGAGATGGCGGTCCAGGGGACGCCCTCGCCGCCCATGTGGGTGATGGTGTCGGTGCTCCGGTCCATCCACTGGACCATGTAATGGCAGCCGATCCCCGCCATGGCGGTGGAGCCCTCGACCACGCGGGTCGAGGTGTTGTGGGGGCAGCCGGCGCAGTACCAGGGACGGCGGATCACCGGGGGCTGGTGGCCGGTCATGGCGCGCTCGATGCCCTCCAGGCGCTCGACGCGTTCGGTGATGCGGGACCGGAGGTCGTCGGGGAGGCCGTTGGCGACGAGGCGGTCCACGATGGCGCGGGCGACCTCGGCCACGGTCAGGCCCGCCGAGAGGTGCAGGAACGGCCGGTCCATGTGGTCGAACTTGCCGACGATCCGGGGGCGGACATCGGCGCGCCAGTTGAAGAGCTGCTGCTTGATCTGGTGCTCGATGATCTCGCGGCGTTCCTCGACGATCAGGACCTCTTCGAGGCCCTCGGAGAAGTGCCGGATGCCGTCGGGCTCCAGCGGCCAGGGCATCCGGACCTTGTAGATGCGGACGCCGATGCGGTGGAGCTCGGCGGAGCCTAGGCCCAGCTCGTGGAGCGCCTGGTCCACTTCCTCGTAGGCCTTGCCGGAAGCGACGATGCCGAAGCGGGCGCCCGGGGTGTCGAAGGTGACCTCGTCCACCCGGTTGGCGCGGGCGAAGGCGCGGGCGGCGTAGCCCTTGTACTCCTGAAGGCGCTCGTCCTGCTCCAGGGGCAGATCGGGCCAGCGGAGGTTGAGGCCGCCGGGGGGCAGCTCGAAGTCCTCCGGGATGACGAACTGCCGCCGCTCGGGCGAAAGGTCCACGACGGCGGTGGTCTCGACAGTCTCGGAGATGACCTTGAAGCCGACCCAGCAGCCCGAGAATCGCGACATCGCGATGCCGAGGAGGCCCAGGCCCAGGAACTCGTGGACCGAGGACGGGTAGAGCACCGGCATGATCGCCGAGATGAAGGCGTGGTCGGACTGGTGCGGGATGGACGACGACTTGCAGGTGTGGTCGTCGCCCGCGACCGCGAGGACGCCGCCGTACTGCGAGGTGCCGGCCGCGTTGGCGTGCTTGAACACGTCGCCCGAACGATCCACGCCCGGCCCCTTGCCGTACCACATGCCCACGACGCCCTGCTTGCGGGCCCCACGGGAGAGCGGGACCTGCTGGCTGCCCCAGACGGCGGTGGCGGCGAGGTCCTCGTTGACGCCGGGCTGGAAGTGGATGTCGAGCGGGTCGAGGAACTTGCGGGCGGCCCAGATCTGCTGGTCGAGGCCGCCCAGGGGCGAGCCGCGATACCCCGAGATGAAGGCCCCGGTTTTCAGGCCCGCCGCGCGGTCGCGGCGCATCTGCGTCATGGGCAGGCGCACGAGGGCCTGGATGCCCGTCAGGAGGACGCGGCCGTCCTCGGCGCTGTACTTGTCGTCGAGCGAGACGGCGATGGTCATGCCAACCCCTCCCGAACGGCGCGACGAGGGGCGCGGCGAGGCGCGGGCGTCGGCGTTCGTCCTCCCACCCGGCGAAGGGTCGCCGGGCCTCCTGCAAGGAAGGATAGCGCCGCGCGGACGCTTTCCAAGAAGGTCAGCGACCATGACATAAAACGTGACGCCACGTCGTTCATCGCTCGCCGCGCCGGTAGGGGGCCATGAGCGCCTCGGGGACGCGGGCGCGGCGGGCGACCAGGACGAGCGCGAGGATCGAGAGGAGATAGGGGGCCATCAGGAAGAGCTGGTAGGGCACGCCCTCCACCGCGTTCTGAAGGCGAAGCTGGTAGGCGTCGAAGAACGCGAAGAGGAACGCGCCCAGCAGCGCCTTGCCGGGCCGCCAAGAGGCGAAGACGACGAGGGCGATGCAGATCCAGCCGCGGCCCTGCACCATGGTGGGGAAGAAGCTGTTGAAGGCCGCGGTCGTCAGGAACGCGCCGCCGACGCCCATCAGGGCCGAGCCCGCGACGACGGCCCCGATGCGGAGGCGGACGGGGTTCAGGCCCTGCGCCTCGACGGCGTGGGGATTCTCGCCGGTCATGCGGACCGCGAGGCCGAGGGGGGTGCGGGCGAGGACGTAGGCGAGGACGGCCACGGCCGCGAGCGCGAGGTAGGTGGGAGCGGTCTGCGTGAACAGGACCTCGCCCAGGACGGGGATCGCGGAGAGGCCCGGGATGGGAAGCGGACGGAAGGGCTCGATGGTGGGCGGGGACTCTCCGACCTCCACGAGGAGGCGGTAGAGGTAGTAGGCGAGCGAGGAGGCGAAGAGCGTGATGCCGAGGCCGGAGACGTGCTGCGACAGGCCGAGGGGCACGGTGAGCCAGGCATGGAGCAGGCCGAGGAGCGCGCCCGCCAGCCCCGCGACGAGGAGGCCGGTCCAGAGGTCGGCGCCCTGGTAAACGGTCAGCCAGCCGATCATCGCGCCGAAGGTCATGATGCCCTCGATCCCGAGGTTCAGGACGCCCGCGCGTTCGCAGAGGAGCGCCCCCAGGGTGCCAAAGATCAGCGGCGTGGCGATGCGGAGGACGGCGGCCCAGAGGCTCGCGGAGAGGAGGAGGTCGAGCGCCTCGATCATCGGACAACCCGGTGTGTCGCGAGGAGGAGGGCGACGATCATGCAGAGGAGCGAAAGGGACATGATGACGTCGGCGATGAAGCTGGGGACCTCGGTCGCGCGGCTCATGGCGTCGGCGCCGACGAAGATGGTGGCCACGAAGACCGCCGCCGCGACCACCCCGGCGGGGTGGAGGCCCGCGAGCATGGCGACGACGATCCCGGCGTAGCCGAAGCCGGGGGAGAGGGTCGTGGTCACGTAGCCGGTGGAGCCCAGGACCTCGATGCCGCCCGCGAGGCCGGCGAGGCCGCCGGAGAGGATCGCCGTGCCGAGGAGCGTCCGGGGGAGCGAGACCCCGGCGAAGGCGGCGGCGCGGGGGGAGAGGCCCGCGGCGCGGGACTCGGCGCCCCAGACGGTTCGGGCGTTGGCGAGCCAGACGAGGAGCGCGGCCCCGATGGCGACGAGGAGGCCGATGTGGAGGCGCGAGCGGGGCACGAGGTCGGGGAGGCGAAGGCCCGAGGCGACGGGGACGGAGGACGGCCAGCCGAAGGCCATGGGGTCCTTGAGCGGCCCCTCGACCATGAGGCCCACGAAGAGGACAGCCACGAAGTTGAGGAGGAGCGTCGTCACCACCTCGTCCACGCCGAAGCCAAGACGTAGGGCCGTGGGACCGAGCAGGAGGAGCGCTCCGGCGGCCATGCCGAGGAGCATCGCGACGGGGATGCCGAGGACAGGCGGGAGCGCGGCGAGGGGGCCGTGCCCGGCCCAGGCGACGGTGAGGGCGCCGAGGTAGAACTGGCCCTCCGCGCCGATGTTCCAGAGGCGGGCACGGAAGGCCACGGCGGCGGCAAGCCCGGTGAGGATCAGGGGCGTGGCGCGGGCCAGCATCTCGGTGACCGCGAGGCGGGAGCCGAGGGCGCCCTTCAGCATCTCGGCGTAGGCGGCGAGCGGGTTCACCCCGGCGGCGGCGATCAGGCCAGCGGCAAGGGTGAGCGCAAGGAGGACGGCGGCCACGGGGGACACGGCTGCGTAGAGGAGCGGAACTTGGGGACGACGCTCAAGCCGCATGGGACACCTCCCAGGCTCCGGCCATCAGGAGGCCGAGGCGGCGGGGGTCGGCCTCCTCGGCGGGGACCGGGGCGGACAGGCGGCCCTTGACGATGGCCTGGAGGCGGTCGGAGAGGGCCAGGGCCTCGTCCAGCTCCTCGGTGATGAGAAGGATGGCGGCGCCTGCCTCTCGCGCTGCGAGGAGCTGGGCGTGGACGGCGGCGATGGCGCCCTCGTCGAGGCCGCGCGTGGGCTGGTTGGCGAGCAGGAAGCGCGGGTTGGCGGCGAGGGCGCGGCCAAGGATGAGCTTCTGCATGTTGCCGCCGGAGAGGAGGCGGGTGCGGGTCTCGGGCGTGGCGCCACGGATGTCGAAACGACGGATGAGGTCCTGCGCGAACGTCCTGGCGGCGATGCGGCGGACGAAGCCGTTGCGGGCGAAGGCGGGGTCGCGGGCGCGCTCCAGGGTGGCGTTCTCCCAGACGGCCAGCTCGCCGATGACGCCTTCGGCGTGGCGGTCCTCGGGGATGCGGCCCACGCCGGCGCGGGCCAGCGCGCGGGGAGTGAGCGCGGTCATGTCCTGACCGCCGAGGGTGAGGTGTCCGGAGGTGGGGCGGACGAGGCCGGAGAGGAGGCGGCCCAGGGTGGCCTGACCATTGCCGGAGACGCCGACGAGGCCGAGGATCTCGCCTTCGCGGACCTCGAAGCCGATGGCGTCGAGGCGGGTCTCGCCGCGCTCGACGAGGGTGACGTCCTCGGCCCGGAGGACCACGGGGCCGGGAGCGCGGGCGGCGCGCCTGGGGCGGGTCACGCGGCGGCCGACCATCAGCTCGGCCAGTTCGGCGGGGGTGGTGTCGGAGGTCCGGCGCTCGGCGACCAGCCTGCCGGCGCGCAGGACGGCGACGCGGTCGGAGGCGGCCATGACCTCGGGGAGCTTGTGGCTGATGAAGACGATGGAAAGCCCCTGCCCCGTCATGCCGCGCAGGGTGCGGAAGAGCTGCTCGGCCTCCGGGCGGGCGAGGACGGCGGTAGGCTCGTCGAGGATCAGGATGCGGGCGTCGCGGGTGAGGGCCTTGAGGATCTCGACGCGCTGCCGCTCGCCCACCGAGAGGTCGGCCACGCGGGCCTCTGGGTCCACGGGGAGGCCGAAGCGGTCCGCGAGGGCGAGGAGCTTCGCGCGGGCCTCGGCGCGGCGGGAGCGGAGGCGGAACAGGGGCTCGGAGCCGATGACCACGTTGTCGAGGACGGACAGGTTGCCCGCGAGGGTGAAGTGCTGGTGGACCATGCCGACCCCGGCCTCGATGGCGGCGCGGGGCTTGCCGGGGGGGAGCGGGCGGCCCATGACGCGCACCTCGCCCTCGTCGGCCCTGTAGTGGCCGAAGAGGATGTTCATCAGCGTCGTCTTGCCCGCGCCGTTCTCGCCCAGCAGCGCCAGCACCTCGCCCTGGGCCAGGGACAAGGTGATGCCGTCGTTGGCGAGAAGCGGGCCGAAGCGCTTGGTGATCCGGTGGAGTTCGAGGACTGGGGTCATGGTGGAATCACCCTAGCACGGCCCGGAGGGGTGTTGCGTGGCGTCACGGAGCACCGGGCGTTGCGTGGTCCGGGGCGCGCCGTTAACCCTTCGGGGGTTGCAGTAGGAAAGGCGGCCCCGATGCCCAACGACCAGCTCCTCGACCGCTATGCCGAGCTTACCGTCCGCTCGGGCGTGAACATCCAGCCGGGCCAGCAGCTCGTGGTGACGGCGCCCATCGAGGCGGTGCCGCTGGCGCGGCTCGTGACGGAGCACGCCTACCGTGCCGGGGCGAGCCTGGTGACGGTGCTTTACAGCGACGAGCAGGCGACGCTGGCGCGGTTCCGGCTGGCGGGGGACGACGCCTTCGACGTCGCGCCGGGCTGGCTGTTCAACGGCATGGCCGAGGCGTTCAAGCAGGGGGCGGCGCGGCTCGCACTCGTGGGCGACGACCCGTCGCTGCTGTCGGCGCAGGACCCGGCCAAGGTGGCGCGGGCCAACAGGGCGCGGTCGGTCGCCTACCGGCCGGCGCTGGAATACATCTCGGGCTTCGCGATCAACTGGAGCATCGTGGCCTTCGCCAACCCCGCCTGGGCGCGGGCGGTGTTCCCCGGACTGCCGGAGGCCGAGGCGGTCGAGAAGCTGTGGGAGTCGATCTTCGCGGTGACGCGGACCGACCGGCCCGACCCGGTGGCGGCCTGGAAGGAGCATTCCGAGGAGCTGAACCGGCGCGCGGCCTGGCTCAACGCGGGGCGGTTCAGCGCGCTGCGTTACTCCGGGCCCGGGACGGACCTGACGCTGGGGCTCGCGGACGACCACAAGTGGCTCGCGGCGGGCGGGAAGGCCAAGAACGGGGTGTTCTGCATCGCCAACCTGCCCACCGAGGAGGTGTTCACGATGCCCCACAAGGAGCGGGTCGACGGCACGGTGCGCTCCACCAAGCCCCTGTCCTACAACGGCACGCTGATCGACGGCATCCGGGTGCGCTTCGAGGGCGGGCGCATCGTGGAGGCGCAGGCCGACAAGGGCGAGGACACCCTGCGGAGCCTTCTCGCCACCGACGAGGGGGCGTCTCGGCTCGGCGAGGTGGCGCTGGTGCCGCATAGCTCGCCCATCTCGCAGTCGGGGCTGCTGTTCCAGAACACGCTCTTCGACGAGAACGCGGCGAGCCACATCGCGGTCGGGCAGGCCTACCCGGACACCGTTTCGGGCGGCGGGCGGCGGCCCAAGGAGGAGCTGGCGCGGATGGGCGCGAACGAGAGCGTGGTCCATGTGGACTGGATGATCGGCTCGCAGGAGATCGACGTGGACGGGGTCCGCGAGGACGGCTCCACGGTCCCGGTGATACGCGGGGGCGAGTGGGCGAGCTGAGGCTCCCAACCATTCAGGAGCCTCGGGGCTGACGCCCATGCCGGGGGTCAGGACGGCTCGGCCGGGTCGATGGGGACCTCGAAGGCGCCCGACGTGATCTCCTCGCGCCGGGCCTCCATGGGGGGGATCGCCTCGGCGGGGACCTGGGCGGGGTCGTAGGCCAGATCGTTGCCGCCGTGGCGCATGAAGGAGTATTCGGTGTAGTCGCGGCCCACCGGCGTGCCCGCCCGGATGTCGGCGACGACGGCCTCCACGGTCGGGCCGAAGTTCCAGACGGCGCTGGCGAAGACGGTCTCCGGGTAGCGCGGGCCGTAGTCGGTCAGGGAGCCTATGGCTTTCGCGCCCTTTTCCTGCGCCGCATCCGCCGTGCCGATGCGCTCTCCGAACACGATGTCGGCCCCGGCGTCGATCTGGGCGATGGCGGCCTCCTTGGCCTTGGCGGGGTCGAAGAAGGCGCCGATGAAGGCGTTGGAGAAAGTGGCGTCGGGGTTCACCTCCCGGACGCCCGCGCGGAAGGCGTTGATGAGAAGGTTCACCTCGGGGATCGGGTAGGCGCCGACCGAGCCGAACTTGCCGGTCTGCGACATGGAGGCGGCGAGCATCCCGGCGAGGTAGGCGGCCTCGTGGTTGTAGGTCCCGAAGGTGCCGAAGTTGTCGCCCGAAGGCTGGCCGGAGGAGCCCATCAGGAAGGCCGTCTCCGGGTAGTCGGCGGCGACCTCGCGGGCCTCGTTCTCCACGGCGTAGGATTCGCCGAGGACGAGCTGGACGCCCGCCTCGGCGTATTCGCGCATGGCGCGGGGGTAGTCGGTGGCGGCGATGCCCTCCGAGAACTCGTAGGTGATGAGGCCCTGCTCGGCCGCCTCCTGGAGCGCGAGGTGGATGCGGCTGTTCCAGGCGTTCTCCACCGGCGAGGCGTGGAGGCCGGCGACGCTGACGGGAGCGTCCTGGGCCAGGGCGCGGCGGGTCAGGCCGGGGAGCGCGAGGAGCGCGCCCGCGCCGAGGAGGAGGTGGCGACGGGAGGCGTGGAGCTTCATCGGAGGGGTCCTTTCCTGTCGGGGATCGTTCTTGTTCTTAGTCGAGCGTCTCGGGGGCGTAGGCGGCGGGGTCGACGGTATCCGGGCGGCCGTCGAGGGAGAGGCGGGCGGTGCGCGGCGCAGTTTCCGAGAGCACCCTGCCCTCGCGGATCACGAGGAGGCGGGTGGCGCGGAGGCGGATCGCCTCGATGGGGTCGCGGGCCTGGAGGAGGACCATCGTGGCCGGGCCGCCGACGCGCAGGGTCGGGTCGGGGAGGCCCATGGCGGCGGCCCCGTTCACCGTCACGGCGTCGAAGGCCCAGCGCATCGCCTCGCGCGAGGTCATGGGGACGGCGTGGATGCCCATGTGCGCGACCTCCAGCATGTCGGCGGAGCCCAGGGGATACCAGGGGTCCATGCAGCAGTCCTGGCCGAAGGCGATGTTGACGCCCGCCGCCCGAAGCTCCGGGATGCGGGTGAGGCCCCGGCGGCGGGGGTAGGTGTCGGCCCGGCCCTGGAGGGTGATGTTGATGAGGGGATTCGGGATGACGTGCATCCCGGATTCGGCGATGAGAGGGATGAGCTTGGTGGCGTAGTAGTTGTCCATGGAGTGCATGGAGGTGACGTGCGAGCCCACGACGCGGGGGCCGAGGCCCAGGCGGGTCGTCTCGTAGGCCAGCGTCTCGATG
>Ga0210040_10004880_pt1 | contig 17274 bp, 10 predicted proteins | sample CryGeyCG12114_NA_FD_185462 | JGI IMG/M metagenome (GOLD analysis project Ga0210040, IMG submission 185462) | Groundwater microbial communities from aquifer - Crystal Geyser CG19_WC_8/21/14_NA (SPAdes) (version 2) | ecosystem: Environmental > Aquatic > Deep subsurface > Groundwater | place: USA... | reverse complement strand
CCCCGAGAAGGAATTGCGTTCCGCCCCAGCCATGATCGGATCCGTCGCCATTGGCGCCCAATGTGCGGCCAAAGTCCGAGGCGGTGAAGGCGGTGACCTGGTCGGCAACGCCCATCTGCACGGTCGCCTGGTAGAAGCTGCACATGGCCTGTGCCAGGGTTCCCAGCAAGGCCGGATGCTTTTGCGCCAGGCCGTTATGCGTGTCCCATCCGCCCATGCTGACGAAGAAGACCTGTCGCCGCAAGCCGAAGCTCGGCGCGGCCGCGATCAGCCGGGCAACCATGCGCATTTGTTCGGAAAGGCTGCTGCCGTCGGCGGGGAAGGTGGTTAAGCTCTCCTCCGGAACCTTGGCGAGCGCCTCCACGATGCCCTCGCCAATGCTCAGCGTGCGTTGCGCGACATTGGCGTATTCCTGCCCGAAATAGCAGCCGGTCTGCCCGGTCATGAGCTGGGTCAGCGCATTGTAGGCGGAAGAAGACCCGTAGAGCGATCTGGAACCGTTCAGCATCTGCTCGATCTTGCCGGCGCCGATGGTGAACGGGGTCGTCGTCTTCCCGCTGAGGAACAGGGCGTTGCCGTTCACCGAGATACTGGTGAGCGCGGCTGTCCCGTTGGAGGAGCGCAGCAGATCGCCCATGCGGCCGCCCCACCCGGATGCCGCACCTTCGGGCTGTGACGCCATCGTATAGCATTGCTGGTCGTTGTGGCTGAACAATTTGGGCGGCAGCAGTACCGATCGCTTCAGGTACTGCTCCTTCGTGACCGGCTGCACCAGATTGCCGACGTTAAGCAGCGGGGCAAGCTTGCCCTGTTCGAACAGCGGCACGAAGGGTGCCAGCACGGGGTTGAGCGCGTATTGCCGGCCGCCAAGATCGTTGGCCGGTTTGAGGGCTGTGGCGCCCAGCTGGTCATGGGCAAGCGCCAATGTCGGCCGCGCGGCGAGATAGGAATTGTAGCTCGCAGGGTCGTAAGGCGCGAGCGTGTTGGCGTAATCATTGCCGCCGTACAGGTAGATGCAGACGAGCGCCTTGTAATCGGTCCCGCTCGCCGCTGCAGCCATCTCGCTGATCCAGCCCAGCGAGGCCGCCAGGGGCGCTGCCGTGCCCGCGCCCCCAAGGATGGCCGTACGCTGCAGGAAAGCGCGTCGCGATTGTTTTGTGTCTATATGCACGCTGCGCCTCACTTCAGAACGAGGTATTCAGGAGAGGCCATCGTCAGCATGATAGCGGTGCGTACACGGTTGTCAGCACCGTTACCGGGCTTGCTGTCGAAGCTTTCGACGGCCGCGCGGATCAGGCTGAGCGAGGTTGCCGAAAGCTGGCCCGCCGCGAGCACGAGATTGACCTCCTCTGTCAGGCGCTGCGAGTCCGCGGCAATCTCCAGCAGCGGCGAATAATCGGGCACCATGTCCCCATGGCCATTGTCGATGCCCTTTTTGATCATGAGCTGCATGGCGTTGATATAGCTCACGATCGACTGCTCATTGATGATCTGGAACTCGGGCGCCACGAGCCCGCGCATCGCCAGTTCGGAGTTCGGGGGCACGTAGCCGGGACGGAAGAAGTTGAAGACCGAAGGGCTGCGTCCAGGAGCCTGCCCCAGCCTCGCCGACATGTTGCCGACGTACCATCCACCGCTCTTGGAAGTCACTGAGAACGCGCGTGCCCAATGGGTCATCCGCTGGACTGGATCGCGCAGCTTGCCCGCATGCGGGGCCGCAAGGGCAAGGTCGCTGCGTGCTTCGGGGTCGACCAGGATGGCATAGACAACCGCCCGCAGGTCCCCACGCTCGCCCGCGCCACTATCGGCAAACGTATTCGCCACCCGCTCGACATAGCCGGGCGAGGGATTGCTGGTGACGAGCCGCTGGATCAGCGCCTTGGAGACGAAGGGCGGCACATTGGGATGGTTGAACACGACATCGAGCGCGGCGTCGACCGCTGCCATTCCGCCGCCCGAGACCGTCCAGCCGAGGAAGGACGCGGTGCCGGTCTCGTTCCTGTCGGGATTAATGACGAGCGGTTCCCGCAAAGGATCGGGCGTCTGCAGGTCGCTCGACGCAAGCTCGAAACCGGTGAACACCTGCGCCAGCTGGGAGATATCGTCCTGCGTGTACGTCTCGATCGGCAAGCCGCCCGGGCCCGCTTTCAGCGTGCCGTCCTGATTGAGCTCGTACAGGCCCAGTGTGAACAATTGCAGCATTTCGCGCGCGTAGTTCTCGTCAGGCAGGGATCCCTTTCCGTTCGCCTTGCGGCTGCCGAGGACGGTGAGGAACTGGCCCATGGCGCTGCTTGTGGTGACGGCCCCCAGCAAGGCGCGAAAATTGCCGAACGCATGGTCGAGCAACTGGTCCATGTACGCGGCCATCGCGAATTGCGGCCAGCGCATGTCGAGCGCATCGACGCTCACCACCATGATGTCGAGCAAGGCCAGTCCCACGCGCTGACGCAATTGGTCAGGCGCGGTGATCAGCTGGCGCCAGATGCTCCGGTCCCATCCTGCGACGCTCTTGTTTCCGGCCTTGGGATTGGCGTTCGCCTGATCCTCGTCGAAGCCGCGCGCCTTCATCCAGCTCCAGTGGCTCTGTTCGCGCAGCATGGCGAACTGGCCGGTAAGCCAAGTGTCGATATCCGAGCCGGCGAGCTGGGCGATCTCCTGCTTGGTGGGCCCGTTCGTGGCCTGTGCGAGGAAGCGGCTCGATTGCTGCACGCTCAGCGATGCCGAAGAGACCGGGGAGGGGCCCGGTGCTGGCGTCGAGCCTGCGCCCGGAGTCGCGTCGGACGCGGGCGCTGCTGGTGTGCCGGGCGTCGCTGCGGGCGATGCTGTTGCGGTGGGCGATGGAGCGGGTGTCACGACCGCGCTTATATCGCCCGCGCCGGATTTGGGCGACTTCTTGCTGCCGCCACAGGCGCCAAGCATCGACAGGGCGCCGACACCGAGCATGGCGCATGCAGTTTTTGGCGCCGGAGCGCAGGCTGCATCATTCGCTTCTGTGCAGCACCGCACCGTAATCTCCACATATCACCTGGTACGCGGGCTGGATTCGCAAAACGTGGTTAAGATCTCGTTTTCGAGCCCGCGAACTTCACTCGGCTGCGCGCAAGATCTGTTGCCTGAAGCGGCAGGCAGAGCTTAGGTCCGCAAGCCCTATCTGCCTCCGGCCTGCCGAATCCGTTCGGCGAACTCGGTACCCGATGCGGACAGGTCATTGGTGATGCCCTCACCTTGGCTGGCGTGCGGCAGTGGCGCCGCAGGACTCGCTTCCGCAGCCTTGACCGCCACTTGTTGTGTCCGCCACGGCCTCGCGCTAACTGCATAGCTTGGCGATTGCGCGCCATGCCACGGCTGCAACCCTCGCCGCGGAGGAGGGGAGGCAAGGTGAGCCTCGGCCTGCTGGCGGGCTGCTACCGGGTCGTATTGCAGCACTGGCAGCACAGATGACGTAAGTTCGATCTGCCCGGCGACCGGCTCCGGGTCGAACCGGTTGGCCGCATAGGCCAGTGCCAGGGCGGCGAGCGCCAAGGCGGCAAGCGGTCGGGCGGGAGCGAGACTGTCCATGAAGCACCTGATGGGGTGTCGGCAGATCTCGGTTCTAAGCGAAAGTGGTTAAACAAATACGAATTGCTCGACGCACTCAGCCTGTTTGTCGGTGGCCCGCATCGGCTCGGCCGAATGCTCTTGAAGGATCGCCTGTGCCGCCGCCGGCGGATCAGGCCGGCAAGGCCGCCGTCTGGCGCAAGGCTTCGCCCAGCGCGAGCGCCGCTGTCATGGCAAGGTTCATCGAACGTACCTGCGGCCGCATCGGGATGCGCACCCGCGCATCGCAGGCGTCTGCTATTGCTTGCGGCACGCCCGCGCTCTCCTTGCCGAACAGCAAAACGTCATCGGCCGCGAAGCCGAAATCATAGGCAGAAAGACGGGCCTTGGTGGTGAACAGCACCAGCCGACGCGCGCCGATCGCAGCCTTGAACGCATCGAAGCCTGCATGGCGCACAATTGCGACGTGATCGATATAGTCCATGGCGGTCCGGCGGACTCTCCGGTCGTCCCACGCGAACCCCATCGGCTCGATCAGGTCCACAGCAGCACCAAGGCATGCTCCGAGCCGCAGCACGGCGCCGACATTGCCGGCAATCTCGGGCTCGAACAAAGCGATGCGCATCCAGTCCGATTGGCGCTGGCGGCTGCCGCATGCAAGCCTTCGACGTCGCTAAACCGCTTGGACCAGTTGCAATGCCCGCATCGGCGTTAGCGTCCATGGAGTGTAGGTGATAGCTACCAAGCCAGGTGCCAGATCAGACAGCATCGGGCGCTGACAAGCGGTTGGCCCGCGCTCTGTCCGTCGCGGACATAAGGCGCGGTGGTTCTAAAAGTGCGAGCGGAAGCCAATCTCTACCGATTGAAGGCTCAGCCCGTCGATCTCTACGTTTCCGACTGGAGCGATGCTCGTCCCGATGCCTGGCGTCGCGAAGTACCGGTAGCCCGCCGTGAGCGTTACCTGGTCGGAGACCTGCCACCCGGCGCCTGCCATGAACTGGTAGGCGAACCCGGTTTCGCTCGCGCTGATCGGCCCGATGCCGGTAATCCCGACTGCCTGGACATCCTCGGCCTTGAACCGCGAAATGCCAGCGCCGGCGCCGATATAAGGCTGCAAGCGTCCAAGCTGGAGGTCAGGATCGAAATAGACGTTCGCCATGGCCGACAGCGCGGAGACATCGCCGTCGCCTGGCAGCGAGACGCCTCCAGCGCGCGCCTCATCGACGCTGCTGCCGCGATAGCTGCCCTCGAGTTCAGCGCGAACGTTCGTGAATTCGTATCCGACGGCACCAAGGACCGAGAAGCCGCCCTTTATCCCGGCTTCTAGACCAATGCTGCTGTCGATCGTTTCCGGAAAGGTATAGCCCACTGCTCCCGCCGCATAGGGGCCTTCCTGCGCAGAAGCTGGAGATACGATCGCGACGATCCCGACGGTAGTGACCATTGCTAGCTTGATCATGTGCGCTCCTTCGAAGAGCCGAGCGGCACAAGATCATGCGCTCCAATTGCGTCAATCGCTGCTTCCCCCACTCGTTCCGCCGATCGTAAGAATATCCGGCCGGTCAAAGAGCTTCGTCGAATTAGAGCAAGCATCTGATAATCTGGCCAATTCGCCTTCGTCTGGGATCCGTCGCGACGGGCTCAAATCAGCAGGAGCGCGCAGGAGCGGCCCTTGGCCGACTCGTCGATCCTGCGCGGGCGCAATCCAGCAGGCTTGTTCTTGTGACCGGCCGCGGCGCTGGTAAGGGGCGCGCGTGGAACTTGGCTTCGATCTGATCGCGCTGCTGATGACAGCGGCATTCATCGCGGGCATGATCGACGCGGTAGCAGGAGGTGGCGGGCTGATTACCATTCCAGCGCTGCTGGCTGCTGGAGTGCCCCCGGTCGCGGCGCTGGCGACGAACAAGCTGCAGAGCGCATTGGGGACAGGAGGCGCGGTAATCGCCTTTGCCCGCAAAGGGCATATCGATTTCAGGCGCTTTGCATGGCCGGCGGCGGCGGCCTTCGTCGGCTCGAGCCTGGGCGCTTTCATCCTGACTCGGGTGGACCCAGGCTTCCTCTCGGCGCTTCTGCCTCTCCTGCTGGTCGCGATGGCGATCTACTACCTTGTTGCTCCCCGCATGACGGATGTAGACAGGCACAGCCGCGCGGGCGCACCGCTGCTGGTCGCGGTTGCGCTTGCGATCGGCTGTTATGACGGGTTCTTCGGCCCCGGCACCGGCTCCTTCTTCACCACGGCCCTGGTCGCGATGTTCGGGCTCGGGCTGATACGCGCGGTGGCGCACACGAAACTGCTCAATTTCGCCAGCAATCTTGCCGGGTTGAGCGTACTGATGGCCGGCGGGCATGTCCTCTGGGCGCTTGGCCTCGCCATGGGCGCAGCAAGTGTCGTCGGCGGGCAGGCGGGCGCTTACATGGCGATGAGGTTCGGCGCAGGAGCCGCCCGGCCGCTGCTTATCATCATGTCCCTGGCGCTCACCGCGAAGTTGCTTGCCGATCCAGCCAATCCCCTGACGGCGTCTGTCCTTCCGCTGCTTTCTTGAGCGATGGGGCTTCGCCTCGGGCTTACCCCAGAACCTTCGACCCTGACCAGGCTGGCCACCCCTGCGGTCCGGAATGGAAGGTTGGCCTGCTGGCAAATGCAGCTATCAATGGCGGATGGGTAGACGAACGCTGGTGCACGCAACGCTGATCGCCGGCTTCGCCCTGTCGGGCTGCGGGTCCGAGCAGGCACCCGAGGCACCGGAGGCGCCGACGCGGGTCGTTGCGCAAAGGCTCCAGATGGTGCCTGAGCAGGATGCCGTGGAAGCGATCGGCACTGCCCGCGCTGCGGTCGCCGCCGAGCTCTATCCCGAAGCGGCTGGCCTCGTTACCGCGGTGCGCTTTTCGGCAGGAGACCGCGTCGCGCGTGGTGCGCCGCTGGTGCAGCTGGACGACCGGCGGGAGCGATTGGCAGTGCAGCTTGCACAAGTTGCGGTAGAAGAGGCGGACCAGCTCCTGGGGCGATATCGCCGGATCGAGGACACCGGCGCATTGTCCGCCAGCCAGATCGAGGCGGGCGAAACGGCGCTGCAATCCGCCAGGATCCAGTTGGAACAGGCGGAGGTCGCCCTGGCCGATCGTACCGTGCGGGCACCCTTTTCCGGCCATATGGGCATCCCGCAGGTGGATCGCGGCGATCGGATCACGCCGACGACACTGATCGGCACGATCGATGATCGCTCCACGCTCTTCGTGGACTTTCCCGCGCCGGAGGCGTCCTTCGATCGATTGCGGCCAGGCGTGACCGTGGCCTTGTCGCCCTATTCCGACCCCAATCGGACGATCGACGCGCGGGTCCAGGCGGTCGACAGCGCTGTGGCCGCCGACACGCGCAGCTTCACCGTGCGCAGCGTGATCCAGAATCGCGGCGACGCCTATCGGCCTGGCATGAGCTTCCGCGCCAATTTCGAAGCGCCCGGCCGCGCTCGCCCGGCTGTTCCGGAAAGCGCGGTCGTGTGGGGCGGTGACGGCTCCTACCTGTGGGCCGTTCGCGACGGCGTGGCACGCCAGGTGCCGGTCACCATCGCGGCGCGGCGCGAGGGAATGGTGCTCGTCTCTGGCACGCTGCAGCCACAGGAGCGGATCATCGTCGAGGGCGTCCAGAAGGTCCGCGAGGGGCAGCGCGTGGCGCTGGTCGCCCCATCGCGGCCCGCGCCGCAGCGGGCAACGATCCGCCCCGCCGCCGCGCCGCCAGGTGGTGACGCTTCATGAGCGAGCGCAACGACCTTGCCATGCTCGCGGTCAAACGACCGCTGCTGATCGGCGTGTTCAATCTGTTGATCGTTATCGCGGGCTTGGCGGCGCTGTTCGGCGTGGAAATCCGCGAACTGCCCAACGTCGACCGGCCCATCGTGTCCGTCAACGCCACCTTCCCCGGCGCCTCGCCCCAGACGATCGATTCGGAGGTGACGAGCGTGCTGGAGGACGCCGCAGCACGCGTAACCGGCGTGCGCCGGATCAATTCGTCGAGCGAGGAGAACAACGCCCGCGTCCGCGTGGAATTCTCGCCGGGCGTGGACCTCGACACCGCCGCCGCGGACGTGCGCGAGGCGGTTAGCCGGGTGACCGATGAGCTGCCCGATCGTGTCGAGCAGGTCCGGGTGGTGAAAGCGGACGAAGACGCGGAATCGATCATCCAGCTCGCCGTTTCCAGCCGACGCTACGACGAGGCGGAACTGACGACGATCATCGACAACGACATCACGCCGGAACTGTTATCGGCACAGGGTGTCGCCAGCATCGCGCAATTCGGCGCGCGCGTGCAGCAGATGCGCGTGGCGATCGATCCGGTGCGGCTCAACCGCTACGGGCTGACAGTGGGCGATGTCGCGGCGGCGCTGCAACAGGCGCCGTATGACGTGCCCGCGGGCAGCTTCCGCTCCGAAGCGCAGGAATTGGTGGTGCGCGCCCAGGCCACCGCGGCGACCCCGGCACTGGTGAGCGAAATAATCGTGGACGGGACGACGCGCGTGGGCGATGTGGCCGAAGTCTACCTCGCACCTGCGGATGCGACCAGTTTCGTGCGCCTTGATGGACGTCCGATCATCGGCCTTGGAGTGATCCGCCAGGCGGGCTCCAACACCATCCAGATCTCCAATGCGATCGAGGCTGCGGTCGAGCGGGTGAGCGAGCGCTTTCCGGACATCACTATCGCGGTAATCTCGGACGACGCCGATTTCATCCGCGTGTCGGTGGAGGAGGTGCTCGTCACCCTGGGCTTCACGATCCTGGTGGTGATCGCCACCATCCTGCTGTTCTTCCGTTCGTGGCGGGCGACGTTGATCCCCGCCACCACCATCCCCATCGCCCTTGTCGGCGTGCTCGCCGGGATCTGGTTGGCGGGCTTTTCGATCAACCTGCTCACGCTGCTCGCCCTCGTGCTCGCCACGGGATTGATCGTCGACGACGCGATCGTGGTGCTGGAGAATGCTCAGCGGCTGCAGAACGAGGGGCTGGGGCGTAAGGCCGCCGCGGTTCTGGGCACGCGGCAGGTGTTCTTCGCGGTGATCGCGACCACTGCGGTGCTGATCTCGGTATTCGTCCCGATCTCGTTCCTGCCATCGGATGCCGGGCGCCTCTTCCGCGAATTCGGCTTCGTGCTCGCGCTGGCGGTCGCCATCTCGTCCTTCGTGGCTCTGTCGCTCGTGCCCGCGCTCGCGGCCAAGATGACGCTCGCGAACACGGACCAGGAGGACGGCCGGCTCGCGCGCATCGGGACCGCGCTCAACACGCGGTATGCCCATGCCGTGCGCTGGTCGCTCGACCGGCCCAAGCTCATCATCCTCGCCTCGCTCGGCGCGGCGCTCGCAGCGGGGCTGCTGTACCCTACCTTGCGCAACGAGCTGGTGCCTGAAGGGGATCGCGGCGTGCTGGAGGTTTCCGCCTCAGGGCCGGATGGAGTGGGGATTGCCTTCATGGACCGTGAGCTCGACGAGATCGAGGAAGTGCTGCGACCGTTGCAGCAATCAGGCGAGATCCAGTCGATGTACTCGGTGGTCGGCCGCTACGATCCCAATCGCATCCAGGTGACGGCGGAACTCGCCGATTGGGGAGACCGGGAGCGCAGCCAGGGCGAAATCGTCGATGCGTTGCGCGCCCCGCTTGAGCGCATACCGGGTTCGCGCGTCAGTCCCAGGGGACGTGGATCGCTCAACATCGGCGGCGGCAGTGGTGACCAGATCGAGGTGGCGCTGACCGGCACCGACTATCTGGAGATTTACGAACGCGCCGAGGCGCTCGCCGAAGCGATCGATACCCAGTCTGACATGCTGGCGAATGCCGAAATCTCCTACCAGCCCACACAACCGCAGATCGCCCTCGAGGTCGATCGCCGTCGCGCGGCCGAACTGGGGGTGGACCTGACGCAGCTTTCGGGAACGCTGCGCGCGATGGTTGGCGGTGAGGAAGTGGTGGACCTCAATGTCGGCGATCGCGCGTTGCCCATCCTGCTGATCTCGGAGACGACCTCGATCACCAGCCCGTCCGACCTCAACAATCTGTATGTGCGCACCTCCGGCGGCGGGCTGACGCCGCTTTCCACCATCGTCACCATCCGCGAAGAAGGCGTCGCGGCAGAACTCGACCGCGTCGCCCAGCGCCGCGCAATCGAGGTGACGGCTGACATCACCTCCGGCACGATCGGCGAAGCCGTGACCGAGATCCGCCGGCTCGCTGCCGAAACCGGCGGTCCGGAAGCGGACCTTGTCCTGCAGGGCGAGGCCGAGACGCTCGAGGAGACGTCGAATGCGCTGCTGCTCACATATGGCTTCGCGCTGCTCGTCGTCTTCCTGGTGCTCGTCGCGCAATTTGAGAGTTTGACGAGCGCGCTGGTGATCCTGTTGACCGTGCCGTTTGCGCTGGCGGCGGCGGTGCTCTCGCTGTTCCTGTCGGGTATCTCGCTCAATATCTACTCGCAAATCGGCCTCGTCATGCTGATCGGCCTGATGGCCAAGAACGGCATCCTCATCGTCGAGTTCGCCGACAAGCTCCGTCACGAGGGCAAGTCGGTGCGCGAGGCGACCGAGGAAGCCGCCTCGCTGCGCCTGCGCCCCATCATGATGACGCTGATTTCCACCGTAATCGGCGCCGTGCCGCTCATCCTCGCAACCGGCGCAGGAGCGGAGGCGCGCGAATCGATCGGCTGGGTCATCTTCGGTGGGCTGGGGCTCGCCGGCATCTTCACGCTGTTCCTCACCCCCGTTCTCTATTCGGTCGTGGCCAAATGGGGAAATCCGCGCAGCAATAACCTGTCGCGGCTGCACCGGGAGTTGGACGCGTTCGAAGACGGCGCCGAACCGGCAGCTGCGGCAGGCTGATGCGTGTGCGTACCTTTGCGTTGGCGGCGGCAGCCGCTCTTTCCGGCTGCGTGGCGACGCCGCCCTATGTTCCGCCCGCGCCGCCAGTCGCTTTGCCGCCGGCCTTTCTCACCCAATATCGTCCACCGGCAGGAGAGAACGAGCTGTGGTGGCGCGGCTTCGGTGATCCCGTACTCGAAGCCCTTGTTCAGCGTGCACTCGACCAGAACCTCACGATCGCTGCTTCGCGCAGCAGGCTGGAGGCGGCGCGCGCCGCAGTGCTGGCGGAGCGGTCGGACCTGATCCCGCAGCTTGATGGCCAGGCGGGCGTCGACCTGCTCGGCGGCACTTCCGACGAGGTGACGCTAGGTGCCACGGCAGGGGCCGGGATCCTGTTCAATCCCGACCTCAGCGGCCGGCTCTCACGCGAGATTGAAGCAGCAGCGGCGCGTGCTCTTGCGACCGGTTATGTGGTGGCGGACGCGCGCCGCCTGGTCGCCGCCGCAGTGGCGCAGCAATATGTCGAGCTGCGCCGGTCCGAGGCACGGCTGGCCTTGCTCGAAGAATCGACCGAGCTGCAGCGCCGCACCTTGCGCATCGTGGAACTGCGCTTCGAGGCGGGGCTTTCGGCTAATCTCGACGTTCGCCGCGCAGCCGCGGATCTGGCACAGACCGAGGCGCAGCGCGGCATCCTGTTGCTCCAGCGTGCGCAGGCCGCGCGCGCACTATCCGTGCTGCTCGGCGAGGTGCCGCAACCCCTGCCTGAGCGGCCCGAGGATTCCACGATCCCGGCCTTTGCAGGAGGCCCGCCCGCTGGTGTTCCTGCCAGCCTGCTGCGGCGGCGGCCCGACCTGCTGGTGGCCGAAGCGAATCTTGCCGAGGCCGCCGCGCTGATCGGCGCGGAGCAGGCGGACCTTCTTCCCGCGCTTGCCTTTAACGGGCTCATCGAGCTTGGCGACGGTCTCGTCAGCGGGCTTGTGGGGGACCTGTTCGGAACGATCGGCGCTCTTTTAAACGTCCCGTTGTTCGACGGCGGGCGGCGTCGCGCCGAAATCGTAGTGGCCCGCGCCGAAGCCGATGCGCGGTTCGACGAATATCGCCAGACGCTGCTCGACGCGTTGCGAGAGGTCGAGAATGCGCTGGTCGCGATCGAAAGTTATTCCGATCGCTCGAGCAATTTGCGCAATGCGATCGAGCAGAGCGAGGCAGCCTTCAACCAGTCCAACGCACTTTACCGTGAAGGCCTTACCTCCTTGTTCGACGTGCTGGATGCACAGCGGCAATTGATCGCCAGCCGCCAATCCTTGATCGACAGCGACGCCGAAATCGCCTTCGCCATCATCGACCTCTACAGCGCAACGGGCGCACCCCCTGGCAGCGAGTCTGTAGGCGTAGCCAACTAGCTCCTGCCTTCGCCCGCTGCGCACGTACGTTTAGCACTGAAGTACCCGCTGGCGCCCGGGTCCATGGCCCGGGCTTAGGCGATGCCTCTCAGAAGCTGCGTTCTACGCTGACCATGAACTCGCGCGGGCGACCGGGCATGCCATAGGCGTTGCCGCCCACCTGGTTCGATCGGTCGTACTTGTTGTTGTAGTAGAACTCGTCGGTCACGTTCGTCACTGCGAGCGCGACCTTCCAGTCCTCATCCTCGGTCCGGTAAGTCAGCCGCGCATTGAGCAGGCCGCGTGACTCAATCTCGCCCAATGAAAGGCCGGGCAAATTGTTAGGAATGGTGCTTTGCATCTCTGACTGCCAGGTCCAGTCAAGCCGCGGGGTCAGCGTGCCGGCTGCGCCCAGCAGCACTTCGTATTGCGCGCCCACCGCATATTTCCACTCGGGCACGAACGGCGCCTGCGTCACTCCCGGCACGATATTGCTGCCGACGATGCCGTTGATGAAGCGGAAGTCGGTGTAGCTGAGCGCCCCGTCGATCGCGAGGCCCGGCACCGGCCTTGCATCCAGCTCCACCTCGAAGCCGTCGATCTTGGCGTCGCCCACATTGCGCGTGGCCGAGCACAGATCGGCCGGCGTGTTCAACAAGGGCAGCGGCGTGATGTCCTGGCAGATGCTGACCTGCCCCTGATAATCGCGATAATCGGTGTGGTAATAGGCGAGGTTCAGGCGCAGCCGCCGGTCGAGCACGGTCGACTTTAGGCCTGCCTCGTAAGACGTTGCCGTTTCCTGATCGTAGGGTACGGCCTGCGTCACGTAATAGGGTCGCGGGTTCACGCCGCCGCCTTTGAAGCCCGTGGCGACCTGACCGTAGACGCGAATATCGGGCACAATCTCGTAATCGAGCGCAACGCGCCAGTCGATCCTGTCGCCGGCGAAGGTCCGGCTGAGCCCTTCCAGCGGCGCCACCCGGAAGTCGGTCGGCACGCCGGGGTTGGGGCTGGTGCGGCTGAACGTGTAGGTCTTCTCCTCATCGGTATAGCGGATGCCGCCCGTTACATTGAGCTGTTCGCCCAGATGCAGCACGCCATGCAGGAACGCCGATTTGGATGTCTGGTCGAACGGGTCGTCGACCGCGAAGTCCAGCCCTGCGCCGCCCACGTTGACCCGGCCGCCGAGGCCGCTGTCGCCCTCATAATAATAGCCGCCCAGCGTCACGTCAGCGAGTTCACCTATGAACGCGGAAAGCCGCAGTTCCTGGGTCAGCTGGTTGTGGTAAAAGGTCGAGACGTTGTTGGAGACGTTCTCGGGCCCGTTATCGCCGTCCCACGCAGCCTCGCCATCGGCATGGCGGTAGGCGGTGATGGAGGTGAACTGGAACATGTCGGACAGGTCCACCTCGAGCGTGTTGGAAAAGCCCCAGCTGTCCAGATAGCTCACCGCACGGTTGGTGTATTGGTTGGGTTCGCCCGGATAGCCGGTGTATGTGGCGTAGTTGGTGTAGCTTTCGGGTCCGGTCAGATAGTCGTTCCCGTTGGCGGGGTTGACGGCAAGGAACAGCGCCTTGCCGGGTGAGGGCTCGGACCTATCGCGCGTGATATCGAGGATGAAATTGTTCTCGATCCGATCGCTGGCGATCCAGCGCAGTGCGGCACGGCCGGCCACGACATCCTGCCCGCCCTCCGTGCCGATCACGCAATCCTGCGACTTGGTGGCGAAGCTGCCGCCCGGCGCCTCCCGCCCGGTGGCGCATTGGTAGTCGAGCCGGTCGAGATAGCCGTCCACGTGCCGCCCCATGCCGGTCACGCGCAGATAGAGCTTGTCAGGCACGATCGTGACATTGCTCGCAGCCTTGAGGCTCAGCCGTCCGAGTGTGCCACCCGTTACCTCGACATAGCCGTCCGTGTCGTCATCGGGTCGGCGGCTGAACAGCTTGATCGCGCCGCCGATCGAGTTCTTGCCCGCAAGCGTTCCCTGCGGCCCGCGCAGGATTTCCACGCGCTCCAGATCCACCAGATCGAATGCCGTGCCGAAGGAAATGCCGTAATAGACATCATCGATGTAGACGCCCACGCCGGGCTCATTGGGGAACTGGAAGTCCGTCGCGCCGATGCCGCGGATGTTGACAGCTGCGGTCTGCGCGCCGCCGCCCTGGCCACCCGCACTGAACGACACGCTGGGCGCGCGCTGGGCCACTTGCTCGACGTTATTCTGGCTGCGCGCCTCGATCAGCGCGGCATCGACCGCTGTAATGGCGAGCGGCGCTTCCTGAACGCTCTGGTCGCGGAACTGGGCCGTGACCACGATCTCGTTGATGGTGTTCGCGTCAACCGGCTCGGCTTCCTGCGCGGCAACCGGCTCGCACCACGCCATGCCCACGGCAATCGCCGCAACCGCAACGCCGTTGAACAGATGAAAACCCCTGGCCTGGCCCATCGACATCCCTCTCTCACCGTAACGATTGTTACTTTCCCCGGTCGTTTGCAGGCTAAGATCGCGGTTTGTCAATTGAAAGCTCGACACAACTGTTCTCACCACCACATCGGCGATAACTCGACGGCGGAAGTGCGGATGGCTGAAGCTTGGCCGCGCCGGGCGAAGGCCACGCGGAGCGATCGGCAGTCGGGAGCTTGGTGTCCTCACGCGAGCGGAGGCTATCTCGTCCACTGCCCAATTGCGCGCACGGCAGCGAATCACAGCCGAGTGGCGGGTTCTCGCGGCCTCACCGTTCTCGCGTAACCAGCTTCGTGCTTGCTCCGGCTGCGAATGGGCTGCGAGGTTAGGGTGGGAGGCAGGGCAATTGCTAGCTTCGTCTGCGTTCGCTAGCCGCGGAATTCCTTGGGGCTGACATCGTATCGCTCGCGAAAGGCGCGAGAGAACATCGCATTGCTCGAGAAGCCGCAGCGGTGGGCAATTTCGGCGATCGTGTGGCCACGCCATCGCGGGTCGCGCAGGCGGCGTGCTGCTACCGCCAGACGTCTGCGCAGCAAGTAGGATCGAGCGCTCTCATCGGTGTCGGCGAACAGCTTCCTAAGGTCGTCAGGATCCATTCGCAAAGCAGTCGGGATCGAGCCGGGCCTGAAATCAGGATCATGCAGCTGATCCTCAATGAAATTCTGTACGGTCCGCAGTCTTGGCTCCTCATGCGCCATCTCAGCTGGACCGGTGCCAAACGCCATGGAATAGGATGTGGCGATTAGATCGAGCAGATGGTGCGCAAGGCAGCTGTCGTAATCGGTCGGCGAGGTCGTTTCGAGCCGGTGCCATAGGCTGCGGGCCCAAAGACCGGCGGCCGACGCCATGCCGCCGTTGCCCGGCAGACGCCTTCCGCAATGTTGCTCCGGATCGGGCAGATAATCGCCGATCATGCTTCCGGGCACCCGTATGATCAGCATCTCGGCATTGTCTTCGAGTATGCGCGAATGCGGCAGGGTGTGATCGCACAGAGCGAAATCGCCGCGGTTCAGGACTACGCGGTTCTCCCCCTGAACCAGCAGCCCGCGCCCGTTCGCCTGGATGATGAACGAATAAAGCTTAGGCGATTTCTCGTCGATATGCTGTTCGGTGCGATGGATGGCGCAGCGTCCCGTCTCGAGCCGGGCCAAGCCTACGTCCCCCACCTGGCAAATCTGCAAGCCGGCGGAAAAGTTTGCTTCATGGGGAATGAAATCGGCGGCAGCGAGCATGCCTGAGTAGATCTTGTTCCACGCCTTCGTTTTGCCGGCGCTTTTCAGGGCTGCGGTAGTAAACCTCTCCATGGCCTTCACCTGCTGATAGCGGTGCAACTGCCCCTGCGTACGCGCTACCGCGGACCGAGGGGAGTGCCCCTTTTGCACGAGGCGGCGTCGAAGATTGCCGGCTGCAGCAGGGGGGTCAATCAGGCACACCGTTTGCAGCATGGTGAGCAGCTGCGCGACCGCCATGGGACCGGCCTGGCTGTGATCTTGTCCGCCCTTCAGGAACGCGGGTGGCGGGCCTTGCCACTGACGGCAGTCAGTATTGACACTTGGGCGCACAGATTGCTTCGCGCGCGTACCAAGCTAACCTTTGAACAGTCGCGATCTTCCAAGAGGTCATGCGGCCATGGGGAAGAAGGATCGTCGATGCTGCGCAGACTTGCCATGTTGCTGGCCTATGCGCTGGCGCTTTCCTCCTGCGCAACGCTGCGCGACCAACCTCAACAGCAGGCGGTGGATCAATTAGCCCATGATGTTGCGCGAGCGGAGAGCGTGCGCTCCGTCAAAACACTTCAGCGGCTCTATGCGCAATATGCGCAGTTCGGCCTCTGGGCCGAGGCCGGCGACCTGTTCGCCGACGATGCGACATTCACCTTTGACGGCGCGATTGAGCCGGCGATCGTCTCCACCGGTTCCAAGGCGATCGCCGCCTTTCTTCAGCAGCGGTACGGCAACGACCAGGGAGGCATGGCGCCTGGAGACGTGCACACGATGATGATTGAAGCGCCGCTGGTTCGCCTGTCCCCCGATGGAGGCAGCGCCAAGGCCCGCTGGTATGCGCTGATCTTTACCGGCCGCGAGGGCGTCGCAGCAATTGAAGGGGGCACTTTCGTCAATGATTACGTCCTCGAGCGTGGGACGTGGAAGATCGCTGCTGCGCATTATTACCCGCAATATCAAGGCGGCTACGAGACGGGATGGACCAATTGGGGGGGCGGCCAGCTGCCTATCGTGCCCTACCACTTCACGCCGGACACGGCTGGTGTTCCGATTCCTGAGGCTGAGGGGCCTCCGCCCGTCTCAGGCGCGAGCCTTGCCGGGCTGCAGCAGCGCATCGAGGCGCTCAATGCCGAGGATCAGGTCCGCAATCTGCAGGCAGCCTACGGCTATTATGCAGACCGCAAGATGTGGAGCGATGTCGCCGATCTTTTCGCTAGCGATAGCGTAGTCGAAGTCGGCGGACAGGGGATCTGGCAGGGCAGCGGGGGCGTTCGCGACTGGCTCGCCAGCATGGGACCGGAAGGTTTGCGGCACGGCGAAGTCAATGACCGCCCGCAATTCGACGTCACCGTGTCGATCGCACCTGGTGGAAATGAGGCTTGGACTCGCGGTATCGAGCTCGGAATGCTCGGCGAGGCCGACCAGGAGCAGGGCTGGTGGGAAGTCGCCGCTTTCCGAAACCGCTTCGTGCGAGAGGACGGGATTTGGAAGCTGAAGGAGCTGCGGCGCTTTCCGCTCTTCCGGTCGGATTATTACCTTGGGTGGGGCAAGAGTTGGGTCGTTCCGCCGGTGCCTACCGAAGCCGCAGCGCCGGATATGCCGCTGCCCGCGAGCGATGCCGCGCCGGCAGGATTGGCACTGCCCGCATTCCTGGCCCCGCATCCGGTCACCGGAGAGCCCGTCACCGCGCTGGGCGAGGCAAAGCTCGTCGCCACAGCGCCGATCACAGGCGAGATCGCTGCCCGGTCCAACGAAGCGATCGACCTGCAAGAAGCGCGCAGACGACTGGCCCTTTCAACTGCGTATGACGGAGTGGAGAACGTCTCCAGCGC
>Ga0210040_10004879_pt1 | contig 17278 bp, 16 predicted proteins | sample CryGeyCG12114_NA_FD_185462 | JGI IMG/M metagenome (GOLD analysis project Ga0210040, IMG submission 185462) | Groundwater microbial communities from aquifer - Crystal Geyser CG19_WC_8/21/14_NA (SPAdes) (version 2) | ecosystem: Environmental > Aquatic > Deep subsurface > Groundwater | place: USA... | reverse complement strand
GAATGTTCAAACATTAGAACGTGTATGTAACAAGAATCTGTATTAATGGGACCAGATTCAGCAAGTTAAACCTGGAGATATTAGTTTTTAGATTAAAAAAATTCGTTAGAAGTCCCAGCAGTGACTTGATTTATTAGGAAGAGTAGTAAAACTCATTGTGGAATGCCTATTGATGTGAAAAGGTCCTTTAATAAAGATGGAATAGTATTAAAATTAAAAATAAAAACAAAATGTTGAATAGTTTTAAATCTAATATTCTTAATAATACAACTATGCCTATAGGCACAAAAGCTACTAAAAGAGCTTTTTCTACTCACCCTGGGGGCAATTTAAATGAAATCATTAAACAAACCAAAAAAGAATTAAAAAAAGATAAAGCAGTAAAAAATGTCGCTATCAATACAACAAAAGGAAATCAAAAATTACAAAATAAATAGTATATTATAGAATTGAACGTACCTGCACCTGGAATTATGGCTAGACAATCAATTTATCATGAACCATATACAAACAGGATTAAAAGACAATTGATGCGATGATTCCTATTAGGTAGAGGACAACGTGAATTTGATATTAGGTAGATCGAGGTACATGGGAAAACAATGATTGCGATAGATTGCTATAATTAATCGAAACTGAACATACACAAAAGACATCCATATGATAAAATTGTATGATGTATATGTCGCGATGGTCAAAGACTAATCTAAAGTACAGGAAGTAAGTAAATGTATTAGAGAAACATAACTCTCATAAATAATACTTGTATTGTATTTGCTACCAGCCTATGACACCTGTAATTCTACAATTTATCGCACCATAATGCAGGTACTTCAATTGGGAGAATATTTTAGAGATTCTGGGTAAACACTCATTTAGTTGTTTATGATGGATTTAACAAAACATGCACATATTACATCGTCAATTAAGTTTGTTTATTAAAAACTCCTCCAGGTCGTGAAGCATATCCCTGGTGATGTTTTTCTATGTACATGCTCGTTTTATTAGAAAGAGCTGCTAAATTATCATAAAGCAAGAAGAAGTGGTTCTTTTAACTTCTTTACCTATTCGTTGAAACCTTTGACGGTGACTTCTACTGCTTATATTTCCTACTAATATTATTTCTAATTACTGATTGGTCAAATTTATTTACGTCATAGATTTATTTTTTAAGTGGTATTCGTCCTGCTATTAACATTAAACTTTTCTGTCTCTTCGTGTAGGTTCTGCTGCTCAAATTTGAATCTATGCGTTTACTTTGTGGTAAATTAAAATTACAAATGCTCTTTATAATGATTATATAAATCTTTGCACGTTTTTCTACTGTATCTAGATCCTACTATTATAACAATTACTTTACTCGTGGTGATCGTTTACTTGTAACTTTTTAAACAACGTGCTAATGTTTCCTCTTTCTGTTTCAACGCCAAATTCTTTTCTTTTTATATTGGTCTTAAAGGTTTCTTGATAATATCCTCTTTCTAATATTTCTTGCCTTTGAACACCAATTACATATGTATGTCTCAAGAGCATGCTATTTGGTACCCTTTTCTTTTTAAATCTTAGTGTATGATATTGTATGAAGCCGTTACTAATACTTTTAATTTCTACCTTTATGTACTAGTGATTATTTAATGTTCTTAATTCTCCTTTTTCTCTGCATCCCGAAGGGACCTTAAGCATTTCTTACTTTCCTAACAGGACGGGAATTTAGCATTCTCCCTAGATATTTTTTCATTAAGCATTCTTTTGCCTTTTTGCATAAGCAGGAGTCCTTGAGGCGTCCCGCCTTTATCCTGTCCCGAAGGGATTCCTAAAGAAAGGACAGCAAGGACAGAGGTACGAGATTTTTATTAATGAAACTAGCTTTGGCATTTTATCCTTGTCCTTTTAGGAAAGCAGCAATAACCGCTATACATTTATATTTATTCAGCCATCGCTAGAGATCATTTAAGTATAATTGCTTTATTATTATTCCTAAAGACATTAATAAATGATTCCAATTGGTCCCGGAGGGAAGCTTTTTAACGAGGTAGTGTGGCGCCTTGTCCTTTTAGGAAAGCAGGGACCTTTTAGGAAACCAGGAGAAAAAAGCATATAATGTCCTGCTAAAGCAAAGGATAAAATATACCTAAATACAATTAGTCATAATAAAAGTTAAAACAATGCCTTGAAACGCGCTTTTTTCCGCTAAGCGTTTCAAGTAAACAAAATAAGTTAAATCAAGCATCCTTGTAAAGACAAATCTCATCTAAGCAGGAGCACAAAAAACATTAAAGAGATGCTATATATATAGGCTGCTACCGCAGCGAGGACCATCTTAACTAAAAATAAAAGCATATAAAGATAAATTATTCATTCATTATTGTTTTTATTAACCTTTTATAATATATAGCGTTGTACATTAAGTAACAAGGTAAAACTTATTTATACATCCCTCCTTTCTTTAGCAGGATAAAATTTACACTAGAGACATATTTGTTTTAATAATGCTTTAATCTTATAGTCCCTCCTTTATCCTTATTCCTTGAGGATAACAAATAGCGCATTTAAACAATCTTATTTTCCTGTCCCGAAGGGATTCCTTGCTAAAGCATCCTTTTAGGAGGAAAGCTAGGACAGGTAGAGAGGTAAAATCAATGGGTAATTTATTAGCACAATGAATGTTTGTTAGTGATATATATAAGAAATCTAAAGCATACTAACAAGATAATACTCTCGCTGTCCCGAAGGTCCTCCTTTATCCTGCTAAAGCAAAGAGGGATAAAAATCTAAGTCATTTTGTCGAGATCCCATAGGGATAAGCAAGGCGAGAGCAATATTACACGAGTATTTAGGGAACAGTCGGTGTATGTACCACAACAACAAATAATAAGTTCATATGCTTGCTTTGTCTTTTTATGGCTTAGCAATGACCCTTCCTTGAGGAAACATTGTAGGATAAAGATACATGTCACTTCGTTTATCCCTGCTATCCTTCCTAAAGGAAGGACAAGAGGCGGATTAAACAAATTTAAATATAAAGTATTGTTACCTATATTACTGTAGGAATAAAATAATAGCAAAATAAATAAGCATATAAAATGAGATTTATAAGAAGTGCAACCAGTAATAGAAGCGAGCAATGAAAACAGCAGTGAGGTTATGATGCACCAAGTAATTTAAGTTATTTTTGTGTCATTTGGTGTATTATTCTATATGTACATTAGCAATACAATTTATAAGCGAGAATATTCTTGTCAATGCATTTATATTCCGGAAATAAGATCATGCTTTTATATCAATATGAACATATTATGAGAGATGTTACCACAAGGTTGGTTATATTAGATATATTACATAGTAATGGTAGCATCATTCTTTTTTATTTGTGTTTATATACATTATAATAAGAGCATTAATGGTATGGTTCATTTAACATATCCTAGAACACGATTAATGGCATATTGGTGTATTAAATCTTTTTTTTTATGATTAATTACAGCATTTTTAGGTTATGGTATTACCTTGGGGGACAAATGTCATTTTGGGGTGTAACTAGTAATTACTAATTTATTATCTATTATTCCTATATATGGAGAAGCTGTTGTTACATTGGATTTGGGGGGTCATCTGTTGGACAAACCTACATTTAAATCGCTTTTTTCTTCTATCATATGCTATTGGCTGCAATAGTTTTATTATTGGTTTTTAGCTCACTTATTTGTTTTACAATCAAGTTCATTCTAATAATCCTTTAGGAATTATTGGTGAAAGTGTATTTTATTAAATTTTCTCCTTTTTTTGTCATTAAAGATCTTCTTTAGTATAATGATCTTTTTTCTTTGTTTTTTTTTATTTCGTTTTTCTTTATGCCTTAATACTTTAGGTCATCCTGAAAATTATATTCCTAGCTAATCCTATGCTTACTACCCGAACATATTGTTCCTGAATGGTATTTCCTTCCTTTTTTATGCAATTCTTTAGAGCTATGCCTAGATAAAGTTTTAGGTATTGTTTATGATGGGTTTAAGTATTGTCTATTCTTTTTATTATTCCATATGCTTTGGGAAGGTTATGAACCTGCTAGCTTTTGTTTTATTTAATCATATGTCTTTATTTACTTTGGATTAGTAATGTTTTACTTTTAGCTTATCATTGGAATGCAACCTATTGAATATCCTTTCAATATTTACAATATGTCGCGATGTTCTTTTATTTCCTTCTTCCACTTACACTTGTTGCTTCAAAATAAGTGGTATAAAGATTTTCTATTCTTTAGTTGCCTACGTCCCGGAGGGACTCCTCAAGGAGGGATTTTCTATAAGCAGAATGATTTCTTTATAATTAAGAACCATATTTTCTTCTTTCTCTTTTTAATATCTTTATATTGTCGAATAGTTAAACAAATAAGAATCATTATTCAAAATATGACAACTACCAAAGAATTGTGATTTCCTAAAAGGAGCCTGCTAAAGCAAGGAATGATAGGAAGGACTGGGAAAAGAAATAAAAACTATTAAATAATATAAAACATTATTGTAAAATATGTAAAGCAAGAGTACAAAATGCACATATCAACCCGTTTAGGGATGTTTCATACATGGAAAAGTAAAAATATAAATGTAAAGAAAAAAACTGAATGACATAATATAAAATAAATCAACAAGAAAGTACAAATCAAATACATTGTTGACAAGGAATTTATCTGGTAAAAAAGACAGCTAGACGAGGTTTGTATACCAGGAAGTAGTAATTATAAGGAATTATACAAGGTAGAATTAAAAGATCAAAAAAATGTAGTAATAGTAATTAATTCAGCATATCATGTATATATTATTTCAAGATACTATACAAGAAAAAAAAACATAGAATTAAAAAGAATAAGAAAAAGAAACAAGAAATGCATATACGTATAGGTCTACATGTTATTACGACATAAAACAATGTGATTTAATAAAAAAACGTGTTATTAAATGGTTTAGCACAAACTTTATAAAACAATTGATTCTAGAATAAAGTATACTTCTTTATTGTTTATCTAAATCGATATAGTTACAAGTCGTTTTTTAGTCCAATATTATACACGTACGTTTAACTTTAAGATATTCATTTGAAGGAAGTTATACCAAGCTTATATAAAAAAACATATTCAATATTTTTACTTCTATGATGATTGGTTGTTTTTGGTCGATTTACACGTACAACAACGTGCACATATAACAATTGTTCGCTTTTGGTTCTGTTTCTTTTAAATACTTACAATTGCACCTGTTGTATTTTGCTAAAAGAGCTTGTCGTCTAAAATATGGTGTAGGAGGAGTTTAGAGTTTGGGTTAGTAAAATTTTTACGTACTATTGCTTCTATGAAAGAAAACCTTTAAAAAAAAAAATTTTATTGCTGTTCAACGTCAACTTAATCGCACCGTCAAATTCCTTAATAACAATAAATCTTCAAATAATAATAATATAATATATAATAAGTTATTACGTGCTAAAAATCAATTAATAAAAAAAACTAATTCGTTAATTCAAACTACTAAAAGCATATTGCCTTCTGAAAGCATCTCTATTGTCCCTTCTGTCCCTTCGGGAGTGTTAAGTAATAATTTTATAAGACATTATTCTAGTAATAAAGAACCCGAGGCGCCAGAAAATAATGTTGATTTAGACACGACAGACTTTTTAATACACTGCTTAGACATTTGCATTAGCCAAGATGCAAAGACAGAAAAGGATAAAGTTCCTGTTAAAGCACAAAATTTATCCTTCCCTTCAGGCGGACAAAAAAATGATATTGAAGATTCGTTTATAACAAAAGAAAAATATGAAAGCATATTAAAAGAAAACCATGCCTATAGGCACAAAACACTAATAAATCAAAATAATAATAATAATATAAATCAAGAAAAAAACAACATTGAAAATGAAATAAATATAAATAATATGCAAGAGTCTACCACGTCATTAGATAAAGTTTCTTGGTTTGATGTAAGAGTAGCTGTAATAAAAGAATTTTTTAAAAAAAGAAATTCAATTATAAATAATTTAGTAGAATCTCATATCATGGAGTGTAATTCATTAGAAATTGTAGATAATAATTTCTCTCCGGCATCACTTAAAGCCAATAATAATTCTAAATATTCATTATATAAAAAAAAAATGAATATTAAAGTTATTAATAAACTAAACAGAAATTTTATTCAAAATATAAAAAAAGATTTAAATAAAATTTCTGAAGCATTTTTTACTTATGAAAGAAAAATAAAAAAAGAAAAAAGTAAACAAGAAAAAGTAAAAAAACAAAATGAAAAAGTAACTAAAAAACTAACTAAAATAAATAATTTAGCAAATTTGAATACCAAAATTACAAAAAAAAGCTTTTCTTATATATCAAAAGAAAACAACAAGGTAACTAAAAGTGCTTTACCTACAGAGACAAATAATTTTAATCAACAATTCAATAAAGTAAGTTTATTTAATTCCTATTTAATTAACACAATAAAAAAAGTAGATAATTCTAATCTTGCTTTACAAGAAAAGATCAATATTTTTATCTTAAAAGGCATGCCTATAGGCACCAAAGAACCGCTTAATATAAAAACTATAATAGAAAACCCAATAAAAAAAGCTGCTTCATCTCAAAAGGTCCCAGAACCACAAGATTCGACATATTATATAAAAGCCGAATATGATAGCTTTGAAATTATACAAAAAGAATTATTAAAAGAAAAAATTAATAATCCCAAAGTCCCACCTCAAGAAGGAACAAATTACGGTATACAAACAAAAAAATATTTAAAAAAAAGCTATAAGTTATTAAGCTTAAAAGCTAAATTAAAAGAAAAAGAAATTTATACTTTCTTAAAGAATAAAAATAAATATAAAAAAAAATATATAAAAAAAAAACTTGGAAAAACGCTTTTTAGGTCTTTTAATAATGACGTTCTAAATAATTATGTTTCTATCTTCATTCATAATATTAAATTTAATAAACCATTAAATTCTACTTTTTCTATTCTATATCGTAATTTTACTACTAAATTAATGTATAGAGATTTTCTTTTAGGTTATATAAAACCTATTAAAACCTTCTTATTAGTTTCTTACGCTAGTTTTACTAAATATAAAAAAATAATAAACCCAAAGGGACAAATTAAAAAAGTACATATAATTCCATCTTAAACGTTATTTTAATTTCTTTTTTCTCTTTCATACTAAAGCTCGAAGGGTAAAGCAACATCTCAGAAAAGATCCTTGCGGGAAGTTAATGTTGTTTATTAAAATAAAAAGCTAATTATTAGTAATATAATGTGCTTATAAAATATGTTTAAAATTATCTCTTTTCCTTGCGGTAATGCTAAAGTACAAGCTAAAGCGTTGTTAGAGCATCCTTTTAGGACCGTATTGGTGATTGTCCCTTGCTAAAGCATCCTTTTAGGAGGAAAGTCTTTTACAAGTTTACTTCGAACACTTTATTGCTGATTTACAAATACAAATTTGTCTGTTTAAGGATAATAATCAAGGTAAAACTGAAATTAGAAACTTAAAGAATGAGTATTGGCTTAAATTGTGTTAAACCGACAAATTTCTTTAAGTTAAGTTATACAGCACGCAGTGACAGAGGCAGAGAAACATATCCCTTCCTAAAGGAGGGACAAAATGATTAGGGAAATATTTAAATGCAGTAATGGAGAACTTTACAAAGAAAATGACAAAAGACTCCCTCCTTCCTAAAGGAAGGAAAGCAAGGAGGGAGAAATAGAAAACTTGGCATGGATATTAGAGTTAAGGAATCACGAAAAAAATGTAGGAGAAAAAGTAAAAACCCTAAAAGATGTACATTATAATGTTATGTACGATTTGAAAAAAGAACCAGAAAATGAATCCCTTAGGGAGAAATAGCATTAGATACGTTAAAAGATGCCCATATTAAGAAAAAGCAACTTAAAAAAACTTTTAATTCACATTTTGCTATGCGTAAAAGTTTAGAAAATGAACTTTCTAACCTAATTAGGAAGGACGATAATCATTTTGTCCCTCCTTTAGGAAGGGATATTGCTCAGATAGAGAAATTAAATAAAGATATAGTTGCTCTTGAGAGTGAAGAACAAGATCCTCGATTTACTCAATATTCTAAAAATGTTGATGAAATTCAAGCTATTATAAATAAATCGGAACAAACTAAATCTCTCTATTATACGCAGAAAACTATTAAAAAGGATTATGATGATTTATATTATTCTATTTGTCCTTTAGGACAGTATTTTAAATAAGCCCGATAGTAATAGAGATTTATTTCCTTTTCCTCAAGAACCTTTAGTTTATTCTCCTACTGGAGTAGACTTTCGATTAAGAAATGCTGCTCGTCACTTCGGGACTCCTCAAGGAGGGATGTACTCATGCATTAGGTAATAGTGACGTAAGAAGTTTCTTTGAAAGTCCTTGGTCTTATGCTTTTTCTCCGTTAAATGAGATCGCATTTAAACAATCACTAGTTACAAGATTTGTACCTAGAGCATTATCCGCCGAACAAAGTTTGAAAAACTATGACGAATTGTTTTACCTATTTTTGTCCCTGCCTAAAGGCGTCCCGCAGGGAGGAGTAATTATGGGTTTATTTTTATTTGAAAAAATTCAAGCTAATAAGATGCTTTATCCCTTATTGGTGGGTTTGTTTTATAATAAAGGAAGCAATCGCCCACTAATGACAAATCATGATTGCTTTGGTTCTCCTATATTTGACGCACAAAATGTTCACGATTACTTTGTAGAAAGTGTCTTTGCTATATTAGTAAATTGTAGTGTCTCCATCCTTGCTAAAGCAGGAGTAAAGCAAGGAGCGATAAAAAATATAATTATTTCGTAGAAAAGGATCAAGTTTGGATGCAAAAAGCATTAGTAACATACTGCTGGAATTTTATTGCCTGTAGGATATAAATAAAGAACTAATAATATTGTATTTTCTATAACTTTTTAAGTTATGACGAAACATAAGTAATAAAGCAAATTGCCCCTAGAAGGAGTAAAAAAATCATGACAAGATGCAATTAAAGGAAATTGAAGCCATCGTTTAGCTTTTTCTAAGAGGAAGTTGAATTTATCAAATACTTTTGAATTAAGCCTCCGCTATATAAAATTTGTATTAAAATAATTTTAATTAAAGCAGTCAAGATTAAAAAACGACTGCCAGGATCTAAGATATTTTGTTCTTTCAAAAGATTAGAAAATAAATAATAAACCCAAAGGGACAATTTAACAGGAATAAACCCAATAAGCTTCTCTGTTACATACTTTTCCCTGCTAAAGCAAGTACCTTCCTTGTCCTTTTAGGAGGGCCTTTTCTGTGCTGCTATAGTTTGACTAGTAATGTCCATTAAGTTATTAATTTCTAATACTTCTACAGCTTCTTTTTTTTCTAGTTTAAAGGAAGTAAAACCTTTTTCTTTTAGCTGTAAATAATTTGTTAAATAAATATCTAAATAACTTGTAGGAATTTCTTCTGCTATTTTATTAATATATTCAATGTTAAATCAGAAGCCGTTTTAGTATAGATACTTCCTATTATAGTATTTTCTTCCTAAAAGGATGAGGTAAGGTTTTTATTATATTAAGAAAAGAACCATAAAAACCATTTCCTAATAAAATGTCCCAGAGGGGAATCTGTGCACATGAACTAGTGCAGTCCTATGTTATAATATAATCTGAATACCAATATCCACTTCCTTGCTAAAGCAGGGAAAACTTTTCCTGTAAATTTTTTACGCTTTTCTTATTCTCTTCTAAGGCTGCCATAAAAGCTATTTTCTCTTTAGCTTGACTTATATACTTTCCTCTAATTTTATAATGCTCTTTTAATCTTCTTTTACGCGCAGTTTCTAATTGTCCCTTTGGGACAAAGAGATATTTGATTTAACAACTCTGCAATATCATTATTCCGTTGTTGTAAAGTGACAGTTAAAAGATTAGAAGAAGTCTCTAACACGGTTATCCTGCCAGTTAAATTATTAATATTAGTTAAAAGCGGATCAATTACGGTTTCACTTAATGTTTTTAAGCTTCTTGGCAAACTCTTGATTTTTTTCTATTGTATTTTGTTCTTCCTTGCTTTAGCAGGAAGGAAAGCTAGGAGTCCCGAAATCGCGAAGGGATAAAATGATACCTAAAAATACTAATTATACTTTAAGAGGAGATATATTCTTTAAAAATTATAAGACAATAAATAAAATATATACAACTAAAATTAGGAGATACTTATTTAAAGGAAATAATAAAATTACGGTCCCAGAGGGACCGATTGTGTAACCTCTTGAATAAAGTTCTCCCTCTGTCCCTACGGGACTTCCTAAAGGAGGGACAAAAGGAATTCCTGTTAGTTCAGCACCAGTACCGAAGGGACAACACCTAAAGTGATTATCCCAAAGGGACCGATTGTCAAAACCTTATTTCTTAGCACTGTGCTCGTCTATTCATTTTCAGCTATCTTTTCACGAGCGTTATCATGCACCTTTTTATGTTCTACATTTTCTCGTTGTAAAGCTTCCCCCCTAGGGGCAATTCTAAATTAGTACTTACTAAATTGAGTAAACTAGCTACACCTGGGGCATCATCTATAGTTTCCTCTCCCGCGGTTACTGGTTTAATAGTGCTATCACGTTTGAGTTTGTCAGTTACTGCCCCATTAAAGTTTGACTTTCTTGTCCTAAAGGAGGGACTTCGGGATAAAAGGACGCGCTTGTAATAACCGCATTTATTCTTTCCTCAAGGAGGGAAATTTATCTATTATAAAGAACGTATAATTTCTTGTAAAGTGTCCCTCTGGCTCTGGGACTCCTTTAGGAAGGGAAGAGTCTTTTTCAACACTTCATAAGCACTCAGTAAACTACGTAAATTTTCATCAATTTCTGTTTTACTCCCTAAAATAACCTTTTCTGCACTAATTATTTTATCATTTAAAGCAACTTCTCGCTGCTTAAACATATCTAACGTAAGATTAACATTATCACGAATAGCTCGAATGTCCCCAGAGCGACCCCACAATAACACATTCTCTTTAAATAATTTAACCATTTCTCTTTTCAGTTCTAGCACCGGCGGCGGTTACGTGAGTAACTAACATAGTCTCAACATTAGTTTTTTCTACTAGGCTACTTGGTGATAGAACTTCACTGTATTCTTCTTGACTATATGGATCATGGCTTACTTTACTTAAAAAGTTTTCTAATAAAGCACTCCTTAAAAGTATATTATTATTGTTTAATGTTAATATGATGACAATCGCCGATACAAGCATGTCCTAAAAGGATAAAAATATATTTTAACTCATTATAAACATGTATGTCCTAAAACGATAAAAGGATAATATTATAGGAGGATCAAAAGTAAAAAGCAACACATGTAATAATAGAGGAAAAAAAGATTTGTATTAATTTGCTAAAAGTAAAGCAACAATTCACAAGTAATTAAACCAAAGCATATAAAAAATAATTTCTAATAAATAAAATAGTCCCGAAGGGACTTCCTTGCTTTCCTAACAGGACAGGAGGAAAGCAGTAACCTGTTAGGAAAGCAAGGAGAAAACCAATAAAACAGTATCTCGTTAAGAAAACTTACCTAATTTAAGTAAAAGAGCAAAATTTAATAAAACAAAATCACGTTTAAAAGAAACGAAAGCGATTTAGAAATGTATATTAACTCATTGAAAAGATGTATGTTATAAGGAAAGTCCAATGAATAAATTTTATCCCGAAGCGACAGAGGGACTTCCTTTCTTTTGCATCCTTTTAGGAGTCCCAGAGGGACAGGAATGTTAAAAAGAATTTATGATGTCTATTATTGTCCTAAGATAATTATTATTAAGTCAATCAAGATAGTAATGAAGCAATAGTTTTTATTGGAATAAAAGGATTCGAAACCTTTGCATAGAAGATACCAAAGTCTCCTGCACTTACCACTTGGCTATATTCCACCATATTTTTTCCTTGTCCCTGCGGGACTTCGGGACTCCTTTATGCTAAAGCAAGGGACAGAGGAAATCTCTTTTTTTATGCTACAAGCAAACGTCAAATTATTAATAGCATTTATTTTCTTTTTGTTGTTAAGGAGCATAAATATATCTTTTATCTCGGAGTAAAAACAAATTAATATATAAAAAAATAAATAAGGTTTTTTATCTTAATTTGTTTTAATTTTTACTAGTCCCGGAGGGACTCCGGAATTACGGGCTTCCGTTACTCTCCTTAATTAAATAACAAGCGTATTATTAAATCCCATATTTTTGTTTTATCCCAGAGGGACATGTAACGACTCATTAATATATGCCACGTAAGCAATAGCTTCTTCTTGCGAGGGGAGTCTTGGTAGGCTAATAGAATTCCCTCGTAAATTATTACAACTAACTATAAAACCATCTTTATCAACATTGAAATAACCTGGAGAAACCTCAACGGGTTCTTTAACGACTAATAATTCTTGTAAATGTATAAAGTTTTCTCTAGAATATACATTTTCTGAAATATATTGAATGTCATTAAAATTTAATGGATGAATTCCATTTTCATTTAATTGAAAAAATAAGGATTTTATCACTTCTACAGTAAAAACGGGATCTGCTTTGTTATAAAAACCTTTATGATGAAGTAATAATTCTACAATTAAATTACAATAAGCGTAATCTACAGTTTCCATTTTATTAGAATAGGAAAAAAGATTGGAAATAAAATAATAATAACCTAAAACGATACTAGAAATTCCTATACAAAGGCCTACAATACCAGCGACACCTAAAAAACAACTTTTTTCCATTCAGGGTCTGGATTAATATTAAAATCGAAATTGGGATTAAATTTAAATAATGGAGTAGTAGGTTTAAATACAACAAAAGGTCTTTCCATATACAAAATTATAAAAAGTACATTTAATATCAAAAAAGAGCTTTTTAATTCCAACTCATAAAAAGAAAGATATAGCTCTCACATAATGTAGTATAACATTGAAATATCCTTATCTAAATACATGCAGTTGATTTTATAAATACACTTTATTGCGAGAGTCCCATAGGGATAAATATAATTTTATACATCTACGTAATTAATGCCTTTAGAGCATAACACTTATCAAATTTTTCTTTGTCTCGGGCCGGTGTTGTTTTATATTTAAATATTGTTGTTGATTTTATCAAGTTTTTACCCTTGCTCTTCTCGCCTTTTGCCTAGTGCTTGCTTTAAATAATTAAACATAAAAATAGTTTCTTGGTATTGCTTTTCCCTCCTTAAGGAGACCTATCCTTTTAGTTGAAGTTGCATTAATAAAAAGACCATAAAAGAATTAGTCTCCTGTAGCTTACCACTTGGCTATATTACATAATCAAATGTATTTCAGTGGCGTTTTTCCCTGCATCCCGAAAGTCCCTTTAGGACTAAAAAGATCTTTAAGAAAAAATCAGGGAACAAACGTAAATTAAAAAAAAATTATTTATATATCAACAGCATTTGTATGATTATCCTTCCCTTTAGGCGAACAAATAAGAATAAAATTAATACATAAATATATAATCCCGAAGGGACAAACATAGTTTCCTTTTTAAAGGGAAGTCCATCTTATGGAATAAAAACTCGAATTATCCTTAAGGTCCTATAGGGAAAAAGAAAATTATGAAATACTATATTTTTTTCGTAAAGAATTTGCTGCATCATTAATATATGCAACTTTATTAAAACAATCTTGCTGAATTTCTTCGCGTGTTGGAAATACTGGATATTGTCCTGCATTACCTTTTAAATTATTAAAATTAATTGGAAAACCATCTTCATCAGTAGTAGGTTGAAGTATCGGTGTCTCGTTGATTACGAATGTTTCTTGTAATTCTACAAAATTTTCTCTAGAATATACCATTTTAAAAATATATTGAATGTCATTAAAATTTAACGCAGGATAACCAAATTCATTTAATTGAGAAAATAACGATTTTATCACTTCTACAGTAAAAATAGGATCTGCTTTGTTATAAAAACCTTTATGATGAAGTAATAATTCTACAATTAAATTACAATAAGCTTGATTTACAGTTTCCGTTTTATTAGAATATGTAAAATCATTGGAAGTAAAATAATAATAACCTAAAACGATACTAGAAATTCCTATACAAAGGCCTACAATACCAGCGACACCTAAAACAACTTTTTTCCATTCAGGGTCTGGATTAATATTAAAATCAAAATTGGGATTAAATTTAAATAATGGAGTAATTTTAACTGCTCTAACTGCAGGAAAAGATTTTTCCATATACAAAATTATAAATACTACATTTAATATCAAAAAAGAGCTTTTTAATTCCAACTCATAAAAAGAATGTTATAGCTCTCACATAATGTCAAATAACATTGAAATATCTTTATCTAATAGCATAGCTTTTATAAATATAATTTAAATTTCTTATTAAAGAATTTATCTCTATTTTTCTTTTGATTAAAAGAAGAATTATGATGTCTATTATTTTTATTATTTTCATTATTTTTCGTTTTCATTCCTATTTTAACATCATACATATTTTGCATTGTATTATTCCAAATCCATAAAAAGAATGTTATAGCTCTTCCATAATGTAGTATAACATTGAAATATCCTTATTTAAATACATAGATTTTATAAATTTATAAATACTTTTTATGCCTTAAAGCAATTAATTACGCCCTTATGTAAAATCATATTTATCCCTTCGGGACTCCTTGCTTTCCTAAAAGGAGGGACTGCTTTATAAATCTACTGACCTTGGTTTTATATTTAAATATTATTATTGGTTTTATCTCGGGTTTACGCTTGGTCTTTTCCCTAGTGACTGTAGGACCTTGTTAAATAATTAAACATAAAAATAGTTTCCTTTTTAAAGGGACCTGTCTTTTTATCCCTTCGTCCCAAAGTCCCTCTGGGATAAAACCGGAATAATGGGACTTGAACCCACATCAGACACCGTGACAAGGTGCTATTTTACCATTAAACCATATTCCGTCAGGTAAAGTCATTTAAAATATTAAATATGAAAAACAATGTAATTTAAAATGAATATAAAATAAGTTTTTATTATTGAGTAGTTATTAAATAGATAAAAACAAATAAAGTTTTTGTCCCTCCTTTAGGAAGGGAGAAGTTATCGCTAAAGAAAAATAATAATGCCGCTTTGTTTTAGCCGGATACAATAATATTAAAAGGACCTTTCTGCTTAACGGATAAAAGGATAAAAATAATTATACTCTATCAATAAAATCCATGTGAGTAATATTCATCATCAGCCATGAGAACGGAATAATATATGAAAAGGATGATTATTAATTATAAATTGAAAGACGTAAATAGGAATAAAAATTAAAAGAAACAATAGAATTACCTGTAATTAAATTTGAAGAAGGTAAATAAAAACAAGAAAAAAGAATAAAAAAAATTAATGGTACAAAGGCAATTTACATAACGATCAAAAAATGATGGACTTAGAAAAAGGAAGATAAAAGTCCTTGTAAATCCAACATAGAAGCTTCTGGTTCAAATACCTGCAAGGTGTATGTTTGGTTGAGTAAAACGTAAATGTGACCATTCAGGTTTAATAAAGGAAAATTCATATGCAGTAACCTTAGGTAAAGTAGAAAAAGCAAAAGGATAATTATAAAAAAAAGAAGAAAATTCTAATGAATTAATTTCTTCAGACGACCATTGTTGAAAATTAGAAGCAGTAGAAATTGCAGAAAGTTTTATTTGATCTATACTAGGATAATTACTAGTACCTAACATTAATAAAATTTCAGGCTCATTTTGATTAAACGTTTGAGTATTTTCATATGCTTTATTTATATCAATAGGATCCATTACATCATCTTCATCTTGATCTGCTTCAATATCTTCTTCTTTGAAAAGGAACTAAAGTTAAAGATGAAGTAAGTGACATCATCGTTTAAATATGAATAATTCTTAGCGCGGAAAAACGAAAAAAATAAAGAAAAAAAATCATATTTTAAACTGCTAAAAAAAGCAGAAAAATGTAAACGATCAAAATTAGTAAGAAAACAAGATAAAAGATATTAAAAGAAGCTAAAAATTTGATATTTTTTATGTATATAGGAATTAAAAGAAATAGTATTCAAAGCATGATTTGTTAATAATTGCCAAAAATAAATAGTAGAGATACGTTGTTGACGATTTTTTTTCCATAAAGTATATTTAGATATTCTAGGAAAGGTAAAATCGACTTCAGTAATAAATTTACGATAAAAATCGCGAAAAGGTATAATGAAATGAAAAGAATTATAATAATAATAAGAAAAAGACTCAAGGGGTTTAGTTAATAGTTTACTTTTTAAAATATACATAATCAGTTATACTGAAAGAGAGTATTAAGCAAAAGGAAACAGATTAATTAAAGCTAAATACCTTTTGTTCTTGTAATGCCACTTTGTTTATCAATATGATAGTTATAAATGTAAGAAAACAAATTCATACTTCATCACTTATCCATTCTGTAATAACGATTGTCACTAAATCGTAATAATAATGAATGTTGTTCAGGTCCCTCTGGGAAGAAAGCAGAATTATAATCAAAATCACGAATAGCAATTTGAATATAATAATCATCTAGAAGTCTACGTAAATCTTCTAAAAATAATAATTCCACGACGAAATTACAAAATAATCCATTTCATAATCCCTAATGTGCTTTGTCAATTAAATTAAACATTCCATTCCCAATCTTCTTCTCCTTCTAACATATAATTCACGTGTATCTTCTCGAGAAAGAACAACTTCTTCACTTAATAAAAAATTATTATTTTCTTACATCAGCATTAAGTTCTTCATAAATATGTTCTAAAGCGTTATCCTCTTCTGATTCATCGAACATTTCAAACAATTTCATAATGGTCATTCACCAGAATCTTGTGTCCAATCAGATAATGTCAGCTTCCATAGCATCATTAAATGCAAATATTGTTATTTGATATGTAGCATCTAAATTCATTATATATAAATGTTCAACTTTAACTGTATTTGATTCATGTATAGGTTCTAATATCGGTATATAATAAGTCCTTTTCTGCCAAATTTCACTTGTATACATATTGGGTGCTTCAGCAAACCAAAAATCTCCTTCTTCATTTTCAAAACTTTCAAAATTCTCTTTGATATTTTCCCATAGGTAAAATTTGCCATGTTTCTTGTAAAAACCCTTCTATATCATAATCTGATTCTATTCGTGCAAACAACAAAACCTAAATGATAATTACTTTCTATATAATCTTCTATCATTCGTATTTGTTCT
>Ga0210040_10004878_pt1 | contig 17278 bp, 10 predicted proteins | sample CryGeyCG12114_NA_FD_185462 | JGI IMG/M metagenome (GOLD analysis project Ga0210040, IMG submission 185462) | Groundwater microbial communities from aquifer - Crystal Geyser CG19_WC_8/21/14_NA (SPAdes) (version 2) | ecosystem: Environmental > Aquatic > Deep subsurface > Groundwater | place: USA... | reverse complement strand
AAAAAAGATGCCATAGACAACCCGGTAGCCTGGACCGGAGAAAACTCCTTTGGCGGGAAATTTTTCATGACTACTTTAGGCCACCCGGAAGATTTTGACTTAGAACCTTTTCAGCGGCTGGTAATAAGTGGTATTCACTGGGCAGTAGGCAAGCCAATACCTAAAAAATGGGCGGGTAAAATTAAAATGAATGTACCTTATCATGGCATCCAAACCAGTAATACTAACAAATAAGGTTATCCGCTGCTCTAACATGCCTGGTCATACAGAAGCATTTTAAGTAAATCAAACTAATTTTCATTTTATGAAAAACAAAAAAATTAAAACTATAATCACATAAAAACTAAGACAGTCATCTATTATCCTAAATAGTAAATACCAGAAGTTTAGCATTCACTTTTAACTAATTCCACCACCAACTATGAATAAAATCGGATTTAATGTACTGGCTTGGTCAGCGGTAATTTCAGATGAATTAATGCCTATTGTCGATAGATTAAAAAAGATCGGTTATGATGGAGTAGAATGTTACATCGGTTCACCGGAAAAAGCGGCTTATCAACGTTTTGGCGAACATGCCCGGAATATTGGCCTGGAGGTAACCAGTGTTTTAACTTTAGGAAAAGCCGAAAATCCGATCAGTGTGGAGGCTGAGGTTCGGGCAAAAGCCCTGGACCGGATTAAATGGGCCATAGACCGGGCGCACGATTTAAATGCCAGCATAATTTGCGGCCCCTTCCATTCGGCACATGCAGTTTTTGCGCAACATGCCCCCGAAGACCAAGAATACGGCTGGAGTGCCGAGGTATTACATGCCGCTGGGGAGTATGCCGCTCAAGCCAAAATAACCCTGGCCTTAGAGGCGCTTAATCGTTTTGAGTGTTACATGTGCAACACCATGGAACAACTAACCCGGTTAATAAAAGCGGTGGATCATCCTAATGTAAGAGCCATGTTCGATACCCACCACGCCAACATCGAAGAAAAGAATTTTACTCCGGCCATCCAAACCATTGCCCCCCTGCTGGCGCACGTCCATATAAGTGAAAACGACCGGGGCACTCCCGGCGATGGCCATGTAGATTTTGAGGATGCTTTTGCGGCCTTAGCCCAAATCAACTATACCGGCTGGCTCACCATAGAGGCCTTTTCCCGGAACGACCCGGATTTTGCTAATGCGATTGGGGTGTGGCGCGAATATTCTAAACCCTGGGATATTGCCGAAAAAGGTTTTGCCTTTATTAAAGCAATGGGCCAAAAACACCAGCTAAAGAGTTCTTACAAAACAGAATAATATTAAAATATGACTGGATAACTTCACCTTCGCTTTGGATCTGAGGTATGTATTTAATTCATGCACAACGACGGACAAACGCATGCCGGCCATTTAGCACATATAATTGCAATAATTTCTCAAGTTGGTCTTACTGGAATTCAACCGGTTTGTTTCTGGATGGGAGACTTAAGCGACCCTGATCGCCGGAAGCAAAATTGAAAGAGCAAGAAATAGAACTTGGGATAAATAACAATTTTATATAATTTTATTCCGGTTTAATTTTTTATCATTGAGCGGAATTTACAATCCTACTCCTATTTAACTACCAGGATTTTAAACCGACTTTATTAAAAATCATTTTGGAGGAGCATTAATTTAGCTAACCACAAAACAACTTCTTATTAAAACAATTAAATTACATGAAGAAGAATTTTCACCACTTTGCCTTGGTTATCCTGGGCTTATTTTTTCTGAATTTGGTAGCACTGGCCTTACCCGCTTATAGTGCCCCGGCCCGCGAATTTTATGAATTAAAAGTGTACTCTCTTAAAACCCAGGAGCAGGAAAACCAGGTAGAGGCTTATTTGAAAAATGCTTACCTTCCGGCCCTGCACCGCGCTGGCGTAAGTAAAGTAGGAGTATTTAAATTAATAGGCAACGATACCGCCCGCACCAAAAAGATTTACGTGATGGTGCCCATGAAAACCTTGGATCAATTAGTTAAACTGCCGCAGGCCTTGCAAAAAGATAAGCAATATGCGCAAGCCGGCGCCGATTATATTAATGCCCCTTACACCAATCCGCCTTATCTCCGCATGGAAAGCATCGTAATCCAGGCATTTGAGATGATGCCCCAAATGGCCGTACCTAACCTGAAAGGACCAAAATCCGAAAGGGTTTATGAACTACGCAGCTACGAAGGCCACACCGAAAAAATTTACCAGAATAAAGTGCAAATGTTTAACCAGGGTGGCGAAGTAGATATTTTTAAGAGACTTGGTTTTAACGCAGTATTTTACGGTGAAGTTATTGCCGGCAACACCATGCCTAACCTCATGTACATGACTACCTTCGAAGATCGGCCTACCCGAGAAGCCAAATGGAAATCTTTCAGCGATGATCCGGCTTGGAAAGCTTTATCGGCCAAGCCGGAATATAAAAATAACGTATCTAAGAACGTAACGCTGTTTTTACGTCCGGCCGACTATTCTGACATTTAATTTTAAGAATTACAGCTTAACCTAACAGCCCGATTTCTGCAAATGCGGGCTGTTTTTATTTGCCTGATTCCGCCCAAAACTACTTCTGGTTTTACCTTTAGCTTTACCAGATTAGGTGCCGATATAGGTAGAAGATGTTTAATCCGGAATTGACAGCTGGGCAAACTGGTTTATCCTTATCCATCCTAATAACCTTTGAACGTTGCGCCTACCGGTAACGTGACGCTATAAACCGATAATTTTATAAATAGCTCCTGATCAAACAGCTTCTATTCTCTTTATAAGCTGTTTAAATTTGATTAAACTAAAAGCTCTTAGTTTTAGCTAGCTTATCTGCAAAATAAAAGCTAATGAGATTTGATAAAATACCAAATCTCATTAACTCAAATAAATGTATAGCTTAAGTTAGCTTATACATCCTTTAAGGTCAGGACCTTGCCAACTTCCTGGTTCCATTCTACACCGGTATCTTGCCAACTACGGGAAGCAGCCGAATTCAGGACGGCTTCACATACTTTTTGGGTTTCCAGCGCATCGCGGAAGGTAGGTGCGCACGGTTCTCCTGTTTCCAGGCTTTTCAGAAAATCAGCTACCTGGTGCACAAACGTATGTTCGTAACCAATTGATAAGCCGGGAACCCACCATTTATCCATGTAAGGCTGATCCCCGTCGGTTACGTGAATGGAACGCCAGCCGCGCACAATCGAATCATCCCGATGATCAAAATATTCCAGCCGGTTTAAATCGTGTAAGTCCCAGCGAATAGAAGCGTGCTCCCCGTTTATTTCGAAAGTATACTGGGCTTTGTGGCCCCGGGCATAACGTGTCGATTCAAAGAGACCTAAAGAACCGTTATCAAAATGACAATGGAAAATACAGGCATCATCAATGCCAACCGGTTGCATTTTACCGGTTAGCTGGTGCATCCGTTCTTTAACAAAGGTTTCGGTTACTGCTGATACATCCCTAATACCTCTGTTCAGCCACATGGCAGTATCAATGCAATGCGCCAGTAAATCGCCGGTTACCCCAGATCCGGCAGCTTCAAGATCCATACGCCAATTACCAGCACCACCCTGCGGCACATTGGCATTTATAGTCCAATCTTGCAAAAAGTTGGCGCGATAATGAAATATCTTACCCAGCTTACCGGAATCTATAATTTGTTTAGCTAGCGTAACGGCAGGTATCCGGCGATAATTGTACCAAACAGTGTTATTTACCCCGGCTTTTTCAATGGCATCCACCATGGTTTGGGCTTCGTCTAAGGTACGCGCCAAAGGTTTTTCGCACAAAACCATTTTGCCGGCCGCCGCCGCCGCAATTGCAATTTCGGCGTGGGTATCGTTTGGGGTACAAATATCAACGGCGTCAATGTCGTTGCGGGCAATAACCGCCCGCCAATCGATTTCCGTAGATTCATAGCCCCATTGTTCGGCAAATGCCTGTACCTTATCCGCACTACGGGTACAAACAGCTTTTAAAACCGGCCGGTATGCCAGTTCGGGAAAAAAATCGCCTACCCTTTTGTAACCGTTGGTGTGCGTACGCCCCATAAACCCTCCGCCTATTAATCCAATTCTTAGTTCTTTCTTATTGCTCATTTTCTTGTTTAGCTTAAAGGTCTCTTAGATATTTGCCAGAACAGCTTTATTTTCGGGTTCATACCAGCCGTGTTGCTCCCTAACTTTTATCATGGTGGCCAGGATATCGTTCCAGGTTTGTTGCCGCATCATTACCTCATCCGAAAACATGCAGCCATCCCAGCAAATGTGCTTGAACGCTTTGGTTAGTTCACCATTTTCATCGCGCAACCAGTGTCCGGCATCCTGAACTACATCAAGTTTGCCGTTAGGGTCGGTTGCCAGGCAATGACGGCCGGTTTTATCGTGTGAACCGGTGCCGTGTACCGTGCCATCGTTCTGAGCTACGTGGAAGTCGATGGTATAAGGCCGTAGTGCTTTGGTAATGGTTTTGAGGCCTTCGGTTAAGGCTTGCCGGTCAGACCAATCAAAGTTTTCGGGCAGAATACGGTCTTCGGGGCAGTTATATCCAAGCAGATACAAAAAAGTATGGGACATATCAGCCTGAAAACCCATATTCGGGCGATTAACCGCCTCCAGGGTTTGAACCATGGTTTTCCAACTGTGCATGCCGCCCCAGCATATTTCCCCTTCGGCGGCTAGTTTTTCGCCAAAGTCGGCAGCTATATCACAGGCTTCCTGAAAAGTCTGAACAATCAGTTTAGAATTGTTAACAGGGTCTATGGCCCAACTTTGCGGGGAACTGGCCGAATCTATTCTGATAACGCCGTAAGGGCGTACGCCAAGTTTGCGCAGCTTTTGGCCAAACAGGCAGGTTTTCCGGATTACTTCTGCAAATTGCTTTCTTTCTTCACTACTACCCATTGCCGGACTTCCCCAGATAGGAGCAACCATACTACCAATATTCAGGTTTAGCGAACCTACTTTATCGGCCAGTCTTTTGATTTCATCATCGGAACTATCAATATTTATGTGGGGATCCATTAGGCCGATGTCGATGCCATCAAATTTAACCCCGTCTACTTCAGCAGCAGCAGTCATTTGCAGCATGGTGTCGAAAGGAATAACGGGCTCTGAATCGTGGCCTTTGCCTACGATACCAGGCCAGGTAGCATTGTGGAGTTTAGGATAATTATTCTTAGTCATAAGCTGGTGGATAAAAAGTAGTTTTAAATAATTATTTATGATGTAACAAGTTGGCTCTTACCCGATTTCGTTCTCTATCCCGGACTTCTTAACCTGAAGTAAGATAATCCTGTCAACTTCTTATTATCGGATAACCAGGTTAAAAGCAGCATAATAGCTATTCATTAATTATAATATAAATGCTTATCGCAAATAATTCTGGCAAGAACTAAATATAATAAATAGGCAGAAGTAAATAAATTAAATACCAGAATATCAATCAGATCAATTATAAATTTAAATCAGGATTGCCCGGACCAAAGTGTTTTAGCATAACAATAGGGTCAGTAGAAGATTTGTTTACTATTTTAATACCCTCTAAAGCAGCTTTTTCGGTTACAAAGAACTCATCATTGGTAAGCTGACCGTAACGGATTAAAGCCGGGGTTTCTATGTCCCAAACGCCCATGGTGCCGTGTCCCTGCATCATAATTAAGCCGTAAGCGGCACTATCTTTTATAGTTACTGTTTGGCCCGGAAGTACAGTTAGTTCTTTTGCGCTGTAGGCTTCGTTCTTGTAGCAAATCCAGTTTTCAACGTAGCCTTCGGCTTGCATTTGCGTTAAATCCCGCACCGGTTTAGGCCGCATAAAATGATTTTGCATAAAATTAGGGTCGACATTAGCTTCCCAGTCAATAACCTCTACTAACAGGTCATAATCGCCTTTGCGGTCTTCGGGGGTACCATTCCATAATAATTCTTCCGGAATAATAGCTTCATTAACTAAAGATTGGTACATCGCAAATATATCGGAGGCTTTTTGTGGCTCATACGTGCATAAGCTGCCGGGGGCATGCAGTATTCCGGGCGGCACATCCCAGCCAGTACCGGGTTCCAGACGGTAAGCGGAAGAATAATTGGTTATTTTATTGTCGCCTTTGGTAAAGTTTGCCAGGCATTCCCGGATTTGCTCTTTGGTGGTTCCGGGCGCAATTCCAAAAAAGGTATAAGGGAAGTCGCCGCCGTGGTTATTTAATTGCGGCGGAAAGTAATAAGCTTCGGGTTTACCTAATTGGCCCACCATAGCCGCGTATTCATCGCTGTGATGGATATGATGCGGCAGCGGACCCATGTTGTCGAAGAACTTGGAATACATCGGCCAGGCGCCGTATTCGTTCCATAACCGATCGCCGATTACTTCGCCCTTTAGTTCATCAATGGCATCTTTCAGCAATATTTTCTGTTCGGTAGAGCCGTCGTTGAAGACAATGGCACTTAGACCTTCGTTTTCACCGGTTAACGGACCATTTTTGGCCGGGGTGGTAGAAGATAGCCAGCGTTCATCAATGCCGCCGCGTTGCCCGCCCAACACATAATAATCGTCGGGATGCAATTTTATTCTTCTTCCGGGCACACAAAACGAACGGGGTACCCAGGTAGGCGCCAACCTTAAAATACCTTTGCCTTGTGCTAATGCTTTTTCCACTAAACTTACTTTTTGCATTGTTTCCATAAAGTTGTATTGTTTAATCAGCCTGAATAGTATGGTTTAAAAATCTCTTTATTTTTACTTCATCGTTTAAAACTTCTATTTCCAGGTTATATATCCTGCTTTCGCCCGGAGTTAAATAAATGAGGGTATTTTGTTCCCTGGCTTTTGCTTGCCCGATGGGCGGATGGGTACTTGGTTCCAGGCCGGTTACATATTCGCCTTTTCCCCAATGCTGCCAATTGATTAGCCAAGGCAGTTGTTCTTTAGGAAACCGTAAAGCCACCGCGAACCCCAGGTGCGGATTATGCAGGCCGCAAACACACTGCCCGGAAGCATCCGGTGTTACATCAATAAAAGCGGCTTCTTCTCCGCTACCCTGGTGTTCTTCCAACGGCGCCGGACATTGGTAAAAATTATTTCCTTCCCGGAAGATTTGCGGATTTGCCTCGCGCGGTTGCCAGGTTCCCTGCCAGATAATAGCCGTGCCTTCGTCTACCAAAGGCCAGCCGAAATTGCAATGGTAAAGCAACATGTGCGGCGCCGGGGTATTGCCCCGGTTTATTACCTCATCTTGGATTTGGATAACGGCTTGCCCAAGGGTGGCGGATATGGTTCGCTTCATTTCCAGATTAGGCCCCAGCACCTGGGTTTGTTTCATACGCCCGGTAATGCTCATCTCCATTTTGCCCAAAACCGGATCAGGCTGCGTAATTGATTCTATTTCGGCCGGAATATTGCTGATTTGTCCGTGCAGCCCCCGTTCGCCAAAAGCGTCTGCCTCCGGTCCACCAATATGCGTGAGGCCACAAGTGGTAAGTAGACCGCCTCCAAACGTTCGGAGCCATTCTAGTCCATGATTAGAAAAAGGGTCCGGTGAAGTTATACCGCCGTGACTTAACCAAGCCAAACTATGCTGGTTAAAAAAAGCGTCGGCGATATCCATGGCTCTATCCAGCACCACTTTAAAGCGCAACCCGGTGCCTGTATTTATCCAGGCAATACGGGTTCCCCGACCGGCGCCGTTGTCCAGTACGGAAGTTTCGATGCCGCCGAGTTGGTTTGTATTGGATATTTTATGTTGCCAGGTTGGTGGTATCAAATCAGAATATTTTTGTTTTAAATGATTTAAGAAAGAAAAACAGCACTGGAAAAATAAGAAAATAACCGATTAAAAGCTTAATGAGTTAAGAATGTGTAATATATGATTTAAATATGTTTAAATTAAATATTCAAACTATTTTGGTGAGCCTGCTTTAATTGTAAAAATATTTCAAGCCTTAATCTGACTAATAAACACACCAATGAAAAGGATAATTATTCCTTTTCATTGGTGTGTTTATTAGTCTTGCTATTATTATCGGAGCCAATTAATTTACTTATAATCAAAAATAAGGGCTCAGAGCTGCCTCATCTGCTGGCAATGGGTAGTACAATGAAATATTAGTGAAAGCATTGCCACGGGGAGCTGAACCTTCGGGATAATAATACGCCTGCGGGTTAGCCTTAATTCTGTTACCATAAGCAGTAATTACCTCTACGGCTTTGCCGGTCCGGACTAAATCGAACCAGCGTTTGTTCTCAAAAGCTAATTCTACTCTTCTTTCCTTAAAAATAACTTCTTTTAAGTCACCTGTGGCTTCACCCAAACCGGCCCGTGCCCGCACCATATTCAAATAAGTGGCCGCTTCGGCATTTTCGCCTTGTTCGTTCAGCGCTTCTGCCAAAAACAATAATACTTCTGAGTAACGGTAAACCGGCCAATTCATCCCGTGATTTTCATGCAAGGCATGTGGTTTAGCATATTTCTTAATGTAAGGATACACTTTATCTTGCCGTGCGCTGTTACTTAAAGTTATATAAGCGATAGAAGCATCTTTCCGGGTATCACCAGATTCGTAAGCCGATATAATATCCGGGGTTGGAATGTTATAGCCTTCTCCACTAAGGGGCTGCGGATTGGAGGTGCCGGTAATAGTTACCAGCTCCGCTGCAGTAATGTTGCGGGGCATAAAATGGTAAAGGAAATTACCACTTAATCCGGCCGAACCTTCTAAAAACTGTACTTCAAATACTGACTCCTGATTATTCTTGTTGCTGGTAGATGTAGAAAACACATTGGCATAATCCGGAATTAAAACGTACTCATTACTAGCTACTACTTCTTTCAGCAGCGTTTCGGCTTCCACCCATTTTTTCTGCATAATATAAACATTAGCCAGCAAGGTTCTGGCGGCACCTGAAGTAACTCGGCCTGCTTCCTGTTTAGATTTTAACGGTAGTAACGGAATAGCTTCTGAGGCATCTTTAATTATCTGGTTATATACTTCTTCTTCCGAAGCCAAAGGTAAGGCTGCTTCGGAACGATTGGTAACCGGGGTTAAGTGCAAGGGAACTTTTCCAAAATAACGGACTAACTCAAAATAGGCATAGGCCCGCAGGAACAATGCTTGCCCTTTTATATTGTTCTTGGAGTCGACATTAAACTCAACATTGTCGATAGTAGCCAATATCTGGTTCGTTCGGGCAATAATTAAATAATCTTGCCGGTATTGCTCGCGCACGTGCTCATTGGAAGTAACGCCATTAGCTTCGGGGATGGAAAAATCAGCGATATCCTCCTCTTGCTCGGTCGCCCCAAAAAGCGGATTACGGGCATAATAAGTATTATCTGAGTGCTGTTCACCCAAAATCCAGGCGCCTCCCGCAGTACTACTATTGTTAGTAATAGTTCGTAAAGGTGCATACGCTGCATTAATGGCTTGTTGAAAATCGGCTTCTTTGGTGAAAAAAGTAGCCGAACTCAAAGACGTCTCAGGAACAACGGTTAAAAAATCATCCTTACAACTGGCTAAGGCACAGCTTAAAAGACAGGTTATTATAAATGTTTTTTTCATTTTATCTCGTAACAAAAGTGTTAGAATATAATTGAGTTATCTTTTAGCTGTTTAAAAATTCACGTTTACACCCACAGTATAGGTGCGCGGAACGGGGTAGTTAGAAAGGTCAATCCCTTGGCTCAGGTTGCCGCCGTCACCAGTGCCGGCTGTATTGCCACTAGTTTCGGGGTTTGGACCGCCCCAATAATTGGTAAATATATAAGCTTGCTGCACAGAAGCATAAATGCGGGCTGATTTAAAAACCCGGTTAACCGCACCTACCGTGTACCCCAGGGTAATATTTTTGATGGTAAAATAAGATGCATCGGCAATAAAATGACTGCTCATCCAGTCCCGCTCAATACCGGTAACATTACCTCCGCCTACCGTAGTGCCAAAAATTCCTTTGCCGGGGTTCTCCGGAGAGCGGAAGCGGTATTTTACAGCATCTAACATATTGAAAACTCCATCCAGGTTAGCCGTGCTGTATAAATGCCGTACCAGAAGTTGATTGCCATAAGATCCGGAACCCACAATTGAAAAATCGAACTTGCCGTAGCTTAGGTTATTGGTAATGCCATAGGTAAAATCCGGAAACGGATTACCAATAATGGTCCGGTCGTCCTGATCACCACCGTAGGTGATAATACCGTCGCCGTTCACATCGCGTAATTTTATACTACCTACCGTAGAGCGGCCCGGCACTTGCGGTGAATTATTAAGATCCTCTTCATTCATATAAAGCCCCTCATCGATAAGGCCATAAAACTGGCCAAAAGGCTTTCCTACCTGGGTTATATGATAGGTGCCGTATACCCGGTCTATTCCTTCGGCTAAGGCTACTACCTTGTTGCGGTTAAAAGAGATATTGGCATTGGTGGTCCATTTCAGTTTGCCTTCGGTATTCCGGGTGGTGAGGGCAAATTCGTGACCCCAAAAGTTAATTTCTCCAATATTATCGTTGAAATTGCTAAACCCGGATTCCTGAGCAACTTGCACACTGTAAAGTAAATTGGTAGTTGTTTTATTATAGTAATCATACATAAACTGGATGCGGTCGTTAAAGAAGCCCAAGTCTATGCCAAAATCAAACTGCTTCGTTGTTTCCCAACCTAAGTTATTATTAGCTAAAGAAGTTACTGCAGCACCTGCCAACACGTTATTACCAAAAGCGGCATTCACGGTGTTGTTAACAAGGGCATATTGGGTATAATTACCAATGTTGTTATTACCGGTTACCCCATAAGAGGCTCTTAGTTTAGCAAAAGATATTTTTTCAATACCTTTCAGGAAATCCTCATCCGAAACCACCCAGCCCACGGAAGCAGAAGGGAAAGTACCCCAGCGGTTTTTCGATCCGAAGCGGGAAGAACCATCACTCCGCACAGCGGCACTAAACAAGTATTTACCCTTATAATTATAAGTAAGCCTGGATAAAAAAGAGGTGAGCGACCATTGTTCTACGCCACTGTTGGTGCCGGCGCGGTTAATATTAAGTCCGCCCTGCACGGTAGGCAGCCGGTCATCGGCATAGGTATCGGCCTGAATGCGGGTCCGGTCCTGCCGGAACTGCTGATTGGTAAAGCCACCCAGTAACTCAAAATTATGGTCATTAAAACTCTTGGAATAGGTAGCCAGGTTTTCGTTTAGCCAGGTAGTATTCTGAGTGTTTTCTCTGATAGAAACCGCCGTAGTGGGAATGGTGACGTTTATACTGCTGGTGGCAGTAGACGGGTTGAAAAAGAAAAACTTATTATTATACAGCTCAATATTAATGGTGGATTTAAGCACCAGATCTTTAATGGGCCGGTATTCGAGGTAAGCGTTAGAAAGCAGGTTAATGTTTTTATTTTCATTTACGAGTTCCTGGGCAGCCCGTACCCAGTTAGGATAGGTATAAATGTTACCGGTATTGGCTGGAAGGGTATTGGATCTGGTTAACTCGCCATTTTCGTCGTAAATAGGCATTATGGGCCAAGTATGCAAGGCATTAAAAAGAATACCGGTTCCCCGGTCGCCATCGGTGCGGGGTGTATTGTCAAAAATATAGGAAGGCGCAATATTCAATCCTACTTTTACCTTATCCGAGATGGTATAATCGGTATTTAAGCGGGCTGAATACCGTTGGTATTTATTATTGAGCACTACGCCTTGCTGTTCGAAAACGCCAACTACCAAAGCGGTGTTTACCCGGTCTTTGTTGGAAGTAACGGTTAAGTTATAGCTCTGAATCGGGGCTGTTCTTAATAAAGCATCGTACCAGTCGTTATTTTTACCTTCGTACTGCGATGGATTCTGAAAAACTTCGGGTACCGGCTGGCCGGCATCTTCGTAACTTTCTTTTTTAAACTGAGCAAATTCCACGGCATCCATCATGTCTATCCGGCCTTTTTGGGGTACTTTCTGGATACCAGCGTAGGTACTGAAACTTACATTGGTTTGGCCATTCTTGCCTCTTTTGGTTGTTATCAAAACTACCCCATTAGCCGCTCTGGACCCATATAAAGAAGTAGAAGCAGCATCCTTTAATATCGAAATATCTTCTATTTCATCTGGATTGAGCGCACCAATGCCGCCGGTAATGGGGAAGCCGTCTACTACATACAAAGGGTCGCTGCCGCCACTAACAGAAAGCTGACCGCGGATGCGAACCGACATGCCTTGCCCAGGCTTACCGGTGGCCTGATTTATTTGCACGCCCGCTACCCGCCCTTGAAGCTTTTGGGTTACCTGCGAAACCGGTATATCTTTTATTTCTTTTACACTAATGGTTTGCACAGCACCCGTAACTTCTTTTTTAAGTTGACTGCCATAACCCACCACTACTACTTCTTCCAGCGCCTTGGCATCGGATGCTAATGTTATATTAACTGAGCTCTGGTTATTAGTAGCTACTTCCTTGGTTTGATAACCTATAAAAGAAACCACTAAGGTGCCGTTGCCATTTGGTAAGTTCAAAGAAAAGTTTCCGTCAGTATCGGTAGCAGTACCATTGGTAGTGCCTTTAACCAGAACAGTTACGCCTGGTAAACCAATACCTTGTTCATCGGTAACTTTACCTTTTATGCTATTGCCCTGCGCCCAAGCGCCAGATGCACAAATAAAGAGAAGAGGCAGAATTAATAAACACATCCTCCTTTTGAGTAATTTGTTTTTCATGAATTAGTTATTTAGTGGTGGATATTTTGGCAATAAAGAATAATCGAAAATGGATGTTTGTTTAAAACACCTATTTTATAAACTGTATATTGGTAAAGAGCTAAGTGCGCATGGATTTAATATTTTTAAATTTACTAGACAATATTCCGTTAACCATCCTGCACTATCCTGCCAATCACTTCCTCTATTTAAAAATTATCAATAAAGAAACCTATTTTATAAATTTTAAAAAGAACAAAACGCACATTAATTAGATATTAATTGCATTTTGTTTATTTTATTTGTAAATCTTAAAATAAAATAAAATTCAAATTAATACACTTTAGCTATAAATGTTATAATAAAGGCATTAAGCATACTCTATATTACAGATTATAAAAAATACTAACTCAACAGATTGATAACTTAAATAGCTTCTGGCAATAACATTAAACCTAATAATTTTTAATCACCATGCTTGGATGGATTAAAATTTGGCATAATGCCGGGCTCTGCCACTATAAAACTTTGAATACAATTAATTACCAGGAATAAGAATAAGATTTTTGGCAATTCAGCTTTAACTGCTGGTATTATTTATTCTTGAAATTGGACTGCGTATGCTGTATTTTTATAGCTTATTCGTACCCTTGGTTATAAAATACATAAAGTCCGTCTTTACCGGCAACAATAATATCTTTGCGACCAGAACCGTTTAAGTCCTTCACACTAAAATAAATTCCTAAACCCTTACCTTCTCCAAAATGACTAAGGTTGACCTTATATTAAAACCAGGCATAAAGTAATTGTGACTAAGTACAATGACAGTATAAATGAATGAGTGAATAAACCTATGATAGTTAGATTATTAAAATCTTATTTAACATAAACTAATTTTATCCACTTACATAAAGCCTTTTGCTTATATACCTTTTATATTAAAACTGCCTATCATTTTAAAATAAACCGATCCGTAACTCTTGCGAGGTGTTTTCACCATAGCCGTTTGGCTATGGAATTTCCATTTTCTTAGCTCCTGTTTTTACTAGATTAAACACTTTATCTGGTCCTCCTAAGCTTATCGAAGGATCTAACGCATACCGATTGTGCTGGGTAAGCTATGATTGCCAAGCGCGCATACACCTAAAATATAGAGAGCTTCACCTTGCCAAAATTTACATTAATCAAAGTATTTCTTCTTTATTCTTTAACATCTAACCGTAATTAGATTTCTAATTTAAATGGGTTAATCAATCAGACCATCCTGTTGCATCCTGTTTTTACTATTTTTTGATTTTTAAACAAATAATTCAGACCTAATGAGGCAGGCTGAATAATTGCTTTTGGTGTACAGCTTAATAAAGACAGAATCTTCTGTTTTTTTTAAATAAACTAGCGCCGGGCAGGATACTACAGGATGGGTAATTAGAATTTTATAAATAAATTAGCCAATAATATAATTAACAAAGATTATGAAGAAAATTTGAATAACTGCAGTTGTTGTTTTTTGTCTTAGCATTTTCAATTTTTAACCTGATTATTACACAAAAATTTATGCCTAATAAAACTTCGCTCCGCATAATTCTATGGGGAATTTTGCTGTTTGTATTGATGATGGTGAATTACCAAACCTTCGCCCAAAGCAAAGAAAACAAAAAAGCTTTTGTAAAAATATTCGACGGTAAAACTTTGAAAGGATGGGAAGGCGACCCCACCTACTGGCGCGTAGAAAATGGTAATTTAGTGGGCGAAGTAACGCCATCTACCCTCCTGAAAACAAATACATTTATAATTTGGCGGGGCGGCGAAACCAAAGATTTTGAATTAATTACAGAGTTCCGGGTTACCGCCAGCGGTAATACAGGTATTAATTACCGCAGCGAACAACTACCTGATGTACCTTTTGCTTTAAAAGGGTACCAGGCCGATATTGATGGTAAAAATAACTATACCGGACAGAATTACGAAGAACGCGGCCGAACAACTTTGGCTTACCGCGGCGAAAAAGCTATCATCAATCCTCAGCCTAATGATACAGAAGGTTTAAAATCATCTATCAAAAATAACGCCTGGACAGAAAGAACCATTGCCGGTTCTTTGGGAAACATAGATTCGTTGCGCACGCATATTAAAAGCGAGGACTGGAACGAGTGCCATATTATTGTAAAAGGTAACCGCTTGCAGCACTATATCAATGGCATATTAATGAGCGATGTAACAGATAATGATCAGGCTAATCGGAAAATGAGTGGTCTTTTGGGCGTTCAGGTACACGTAGGCCCTCCCATGAAAGTAGAATATCGTAACATCCGGCTAAAGCAACTTTAATCTTGTAAAATATAGCTGCCTGAAGCCATCATATTGCTGTTAATTTTTACCGGAGCAATTATTACTGCCCTGTTAAAATCAGTTATTTATATTTTTGATTGAACTTGTAAATACCAGGATACACCTAAATAGTTAATCTATTTTAATATATTAAAAATGTATAAACTTACTTAGCTGGTGCCAATAGACAGGTAAACACGATCTGTTTTTTACGAACTCTAAAGCTTACTTGATTCCTGCCCGGATAAAAAGTAATTCAAAAGAATTTGCACCTAAATAGCTAAAAGAATTTTTAAAGCTGCAATCTTTTTAAGGGTTTTACTTATTAATAGTTTTAAAATCATTTGCAAACAGGATACTACAGGATAGATCAATTATCAAAGTTCTATAAATTGATCGATTGTTACAAAGCTAAGTTAAGTAAACGCGCGCGTATAAATTTCACATTATCCACCATTAAATAATATGAATAGAATTAAACTACCGGTAAAAATACTGCTGGCCCTTACGGTGTCGGCGTTTGTTGGTAATGCCTGCCGGAACACCAAAGACGCCCAGGCGGTAAGCAGCCAAGAAACTGCCGCTACAGCCAAAGCTCGCCCATTATCTGCTGATCCTAAGGTTGCTAAGTTGAAATTACCCGAAGGCTTTGAAGCACAGCATTTGTATAGCCCGTCGGAAAATGAACAAGGTTCCTGGGTGGCGATGACCTTCGACGACAAAGGCCGCATGATTGTTTCTGACCAATACGGTTTTTTATATCGGTTGGTGCTGCCGCCGGTGGGTTCTACTTCTACTAAGCCCACAGTAGAAAGATTAAATATTGGCCCGGATGCACCGGGTGCCGACCCGAATAAACCCAAAGTAGGCATGGGTTATGCCCAGGGCTTGTTGTATGCTTTTAACAGCCTCTACGTTATGGTAAACCATAACAGCAGTCCTGAATTTGAAAAAGGCAGTGGCCTTTACCGGCTACAGGATACCAACGGCGATGACCAGTTCGATCAGGTAACCTTACTAAAACAATTGAAAGGGGAAGGTGAGCACGGCCCCCACAGTATCATACTATCGCCCGATCAAAAATCTATTTATGTAATTGCCGGTAATCACACCGACGTTCCGGAAATGAATGCCTACCGGTTACCTTTTGTTTGGAAAGAAGACAACCTGTTTCCGCTGATAAAAGACCCGCGGGGACACGCCAACGACCGGATGGCGCCGGGTGGATGGATCGCAAAAATTGATCCGACGGGCACCAATTGGGAATTAATTAGTGCCGGTTACCGGAATGCCTTTGATATTGCTTTCAACGAAGATGGCGAATTATTTGCTTATGATGCGGATATGGAATGGGACTTTGGCATGCCCTGGTACCGGCCGACCCGCATAAACCACGTAACCAGCGGCAGCGAATACGGCTGGCGTACCGGTAATAGTAAATGGTCGCCCAATTTCCCCGATAACTTACCAGCAGTCTTGAATATAGGCCAAGGATCTCCCACTAACCTGATTCATGGCAAAAATGCCCGGTTCCCGGAAAAATACCGGCGGGCATTATATGCTTTCGACTGGAGCTTCGGTATTATGTATGCCATACACCTGAAAGCTGATGGCGCCTCTTACACAGCCGATGCGGAAGAATTTATTTCGGGTTCGCCTTTACCATTAACCGACGGCGCCATTGGCCCGGACGGAGCCCTTTATTTTCTAACCGGTGGCAGAAGGTTAGAATCGGACCTTTACCGGGTAACTTACGGGAACAACACCCTGGATAATAGCAAGCTTGCTTCTGTCAAGTTTTCTAAAGACGTAAAAAAAGCGCAGAAAATCAGAAAGCAGCTGGAAGCGTATCATACCACCCCGGCCAAAGCAGGGGGTGTGGCGTTTGCCTGGCCTTACTTAAAGTCCCCGGATAGGTTTGTACGTTACGCGGCCCGTATTGCAGTAGAGCACCAACCCGTAAATCAGTGGCAGGACCGGGTATTACAGGAGAAAGACCCTATTATTTTAACCCATGCTGGCATTGCTTTGGCCCGGCACGGTGACGCGGGCCTGCGGGACCAACTGCTAACCACTTTAGTAAATAACATTAAATACAACCAACTTTCCGAAACGCAACAACTTGATTTAATTCGGGCGTTTGAACTGGTGGTTGCCCGTATGGGGCAGCCGGGTGCCGGGGTGAAAGAACAGGTAATTGCTTACCTGGATAATGAATTTCCGGCCAAAACCAATAATTTAAACCGGGAGTTAAGCAAGATACTGGTTTACCTGGGGTC
>Ga0210040_10004877_pt1 | contig 17279 bp, 6 predicted proteins | sample CryGeyCG12114_NA_FD_185462 | JGI IMG/M metagenome (GOLD analysis project Ga0210040, IMG submission 185462) | Groundwater microbial communities from aquifer - Crystal Geyser CG19_WC_8/21/14_NA (SPAdes) (version 2) | ecosystem: Environmental > Aquatic > Deep subsurface > Groundwater | place: USA... | reverse complement strand
CTAGCTGATGAGACTACCGAAAAACAATAAAAACCCCTAATTATTATTACTGGTTTTTTTTAATATTAATATAAATAATTTCTTATAACCCGGCTTCGTCGGTATACCCTCTTGCTGAGGTTTATTTATTCAGTAGCTCTTGCTCCTTGTGATTTCAGCCTTTTGCTTTACACAACGTATTTCTTCCATTGCTATTCCCTTTCTCCAAAACACATGTCTATTTGCCTCAGGTTGATTGCATTAGGCAAACATGACATGTGCAAACAGAGCAACATGTTTCAATAAATGTAATTCAATATATCTTGCAACCTTCCATTAGTTTTCATTTCTCTTGTCCAACAAAGTCAGTAACCAACAAACTAATCATTTCCTAATGCATTCAGGCCAATTACACGCAGTAGAATAGTTCCATTATCCACCTTGACTCCATAACACAAGTGAAATTCTAACTAAAAATACACAGCACATGCATAACAATTCGTTTGCATCATGAACACACGACTGTTGACAATTAAGATGATTATAGACAACGTTGCTAGTACTATATCAGTCAAACAATGTCTCTAATAGACTAATTGGAAACAAACAAAACGGAAGAGCAAATTTTCTCTATTTCATGTCACTATTTCATCCAACCAAATATAAATAAAAGTTCAATGCATCACGTTCTGATCTACTAACTAACGGAACACAATATTTTAGTCCATAAGACCAAAGGAGTTGCATACAGAAAAAAAACTACTTCTAGATCAATTGGTTCCATTCCATCATTCTGTAGCTGTATTTAATGCACCAGTGGCTCTTTTTGTCCTTGTTCAACAAGAAGGAACTGAATGAAGGAGCGACACAAATATATCCTCATGTATTTACCGCTAGTAGTAGTAAGTCAGTACGAGACAGGGCTGAAAAAAACTACTGCTGCTGCTACTACTGAATGAATACTGTCTGTCCGGACCATATATACTCATTTTGGTTGTCTCTGGGGATCATGTAATATTGACAAGAAGATGTTGTCGTCGTCTTGTTGTGTTCATGAATTTTCACGTCGAACAATACTAACGTGAATGCATAGAAAAATGTGTATCTTATTTTCAGTAGAGCATGTATGATATGAATTGAACATATGTAAGCATTTGGCCTGCTCTTGCCGGCTTGCATTTACTAGAGCATGATTTTGTTGTTTCACGGTTGGGATGGCCATTTGAATTTGTGAATTTGGACAAGAACTAGCATTTCTTTTGACATTGAGAACTGGCTAATGTATTTTCTCCAGAGATTTCCCCCTTTTATTCGTAAAGCCTTTTTCTTAAGTTCCCAAATTGCATGTGTTCAAGTTGACTTTGAGACTCGAATCCCTGTCGTCATATTTATACTAGGGAAAATGATAGGGAGTGTGAAAGGTTAGATCCCGTTTTGACAATGTGTGAAAAATTGGTCCTCTTAATTCGAGCTTATGGGAACGGGGTGCAAGATGTCACATCGCAATCTATCCCACTATATTTTATCATGCTGATCTAATTTTCTTTCAAAGATCAGACCGTGTCAATTCCCAGCTCCCCTCTCTTTTACTTACTTACTTGAGTTGAAGTTTGCCTTTTGGATGTGGAATTTAGTTTTATAGTGGGATACAACTGTTGTCTTTTTTATCAATATTTGGAAATTAATATGGTATGCTGTATGAATTTCTCATTTGGATTTAAGGCTTGTGGAAATACCTCATGTCTACATTATTCCTGCCTTTTTTTGTTTGAATACATAATGTATTTAATTCCATTAGAGTGATTAGAGTAAAATTCATATTTTTTTTATCATGCATTACTCTTGAGTGCATTTTATGCATGGTTGAGTAAGCTGGAAAATAAAAAGCAAACATGCTACAGCTAACCATGAACAGGAAAAGGAATTAGCTATGAAAAATAGTTTTGTTCAATAATACAGAACTTACGGAGTATTTTCCACGTTCATTCCCATTTTTGTAGCTTTTTAACCCAATTATAATCTACCAGACATAGTTCTATAAGCAAGTAAGCCAAAAACTCAGGTGTCAATCAAGTCATAAATAACAATATGATTGCTCATTTACTTCTCTCCTCACTTGCTTAATAATAGACTCAATATTTTGCTCTCAGTGTCACAAAATTTGTACATTATAAACTTGAGTTAAAAATTATCTCAACTTTAAAAACCAAACATTAACCTACCTTATTTCTTGCTGTTTTTATTGAACTAATAAAAAATACCGCTTAAAAATTTATTTCATACAGTATTCATCACACACTCTCAAAATTAATCAATCTGACAAAAAAAGCAAACAAATGTATGGGATTTACTTGCATGAAAAGCGTCCAGCTATCCAACTACTATCTGAATTAAAAGGCAAGACAAAGACTGAGTATCCTGGATTCTCTACACCAGGCGTACCTACCTACCAACCTACTGAGCAAGCCGAAAAAAAGGAAAAAGATGTGAAGGGAATGAGCGGAGGCGAAAGAGTTCATAAACATGATTAGAATGAGAAGCGTGGTGGTAGACTTGGGCCCGTAAAAGGCGATAGTATGAGGAGAAAGGTTGGATAGTAGTGCCAACATCGCCTCAAATGGGACCACGGATTGGTTGGTTAGGGTAACCTGGATTGGCTACCCGGGAATGAGGTCACCAGCAGAGCCAACGAAGATTTCCGAGGCAAGCCGGGCGGGTAGGCCTCAAATCCCTCAAGTGGAGACCGTGCGCCAACCGAAAACCGAAAACCTCCTTAGTGGGACCCGCCTCACCAAACCATTTCTTCCTTCACGTTTTTTTTTCACCCACACTACTACTACTGTACTTGTTCCCGTCTTCTTTTTGCCAGCCTGGAACTTCTAAGGCTAACCAAACCACCTCCTACCCTCAAAATTCAACCAAACCAACCCCCAAAGAGACCCACTATATGGGCCACACTTACTTACATATTTTACTAACTAACTAACTAACTGACTGACTGGTGCTCCCTGCTTGCTTCCCACACTTGTATACCACCATAGTATAGTAGCTGTATGTACAGTCTACTACTAACTAACTAAGCTGCTAGTACTGCTCTTCTTTTTTCCCTTTCCGTTTTATGACTTTTTCTTGGTCTCCCTCCATATATCTCCTGATCCTTGCCTTGACTAAGAATCTAACCAACTTAACTGTGCATGTATGTATGTGCTATGTAGCTTTCGGCAGCACTTAAACCTTTTTGCTTACTTACTTACGCACTAACTTAGGTATTCCCTTTGGTTGTACGCAAACTGCATGCCATGGAGTACCACTACCTTATCGGCAAAAAGTTTGCGCCCTCCACACGACGATCTTTTTTTCACACCCCAAAAACATCCCTCCATGCTCTCATCTGAGCAACCAAAAATTACTCCATCCAACCAACTCTGGTCTCCCCAATGTCAATCTCTTGTGGTACTTCAATCCATTCAAACCTCTGCTTTTTTTCTCCCCGCACAAGTCTTAGAAAAATTTTCTGCGTACGTAACTAATTAACTAATACGTCAAAATTTCAAGTCTTTCAAAATCACTTTTTTTCATCAAGTTCAATCAAAAGTGCTAGTGATATACTAAAAGGATATATAAAGGAAGGAAATAACCAACTACTAACTAAAAGTTTACAGTCATTGTGCAAGACAATTTGTTGTTTCAACTTGCCCCAAAAAGTGTGAAATCTTTCATAGTGTTCTACCCACAACATGTATTCAAATTTCTAACATTGACATTCTAATCTTGTGATGGTTAACAACAAGTTTTTTTAAAACTACGAGCTAAATCCGGAGCCTCAGGATTCTATACAATGGTCGGAAACACGTCTTTTTTCTCCACTATGGGACTTCCACCTGTAAGATTTAGAAAAAACTTTTTTTTCTTTTAGATTGCATAGACATCAGTTTGCATAGAATCCAAAAATAATGGCACTAAGCATACAGATTAGGAAAAAATGCATTTGAGTAAATGTGCCACTCCGGAGAAAACACAAACTAGGGATTGGAGAAAGGGAATCAAAACACATAAAGTAAGTGAGATGAATTATATGGAGAGCACACACACACTGTAGTAACTAACTACAAGCATGAAACAGGGGTGAAATGTTAAACGCTCCACTCAACTACCAGATTACTCATTCAGGACGAGAAGGGGAGTCTTTCCCATCCTTTGTTGGGAACGAGACGTATGGAATAATGAAATGAATGATGTGACATGAGATCACAAGGGAGGAAATACATGTGTGTGTGTGTTCATTGTAATAAAAAATGGAGAGGGCACAACCCCGGCGTTCTGTGTCAATGGATGGATCCAATAATGAGATCCGTGCTGAGTAACAAACAAACAAAAACTGTGCCATACTTCATATTAACTACTCACTCCCTATACCCATTCAATCCTAGATAATCTGACAAGGTTGTGAACACCGATTTTTCGGGGCTTCTGTGTCCACTTGGGTTGGAAATATTTTTGCTACACTTGCAGTGTCAGAATTCAAGCAGAATCTAACTAACTAGATTTATCTATCTCGATCAGCCTAAGAAAAAGGAATGCACAAAATAAACATCAATGGGATACATAACACATAAATAAGCTTTAAATCATCAATTTAACGGTGTGATTACCGATATCATCCTTGAATGACCGATGGGCACTGAACATAATGATACGAGTTAGTTAGTTAGTTACATGAGCCGTTCAATACTGATAGTTATGATGATTATTATTAGTAATTGCCCTCATCTTATTGATCCTTTGAACTTTCCCTATCCCTCGACCAGCATACAGTTAGCCTACAGAACAATAAGTTATCATCTGTGAAAACGGACTAACACAAAAACTGTAATAAAGGAAGCACTATCATTTACATTTGATAACTCAAACTTGAACTGGCCTGAGGGTTTTCACATCTAGCTATTACCATTATCCGCTTTCAGTTCGGTATATATTGGGAGCCAAGTACACCCGGTGTGGGTAACGTTATAGAGCACACGCACTAACTACAACGAAAATTTTAAACTTGCCATTGTTCCACTGCGACAGATCATGACGGAACGGTTGCTAAACGATATGATGACGGAACCACCAGGTGGAGAATTCGTACGGACCGGGAGTCCGTGTTTTATCTGCACTGTTTTGCCATCCCATTGGCGATCTAACAAAACACTACCGGTTCCATTTAAGGTGAGCTATCCCCTCTAATCATTAGTTAGTTAGCGAGTAGAACTGAACTGATAGTCAATCAAGAATTGCGACTTCGAGATTCTTCATGTGCACAAAGTCGTATAATAACGCATCAATAACAAAGCCATCGGCGTTGCAGTCAAACAATTGAGTAAAAGTTGCTGTGTTGTGTATTCATTAATGAAATTTACGGAGTGTATGAACTTTTTAGGTAGTAGCATTGGGAGACGTATTAGACGGAACATTGGTGACAGTACGAGCGGGTAACGATGAAAATTATTGTGCAGAACTGCGAAACTGTACAGCAATCATGAAGAATCAAATGGCCAAATTCAATGATCTCCGTTTCGTCGGCCGCTCTGGTCGCGGTAAGTGTAAGTGGCAATAAAATCACATTGACCATTTTATAATGAAAAATGGGTAGGTGCTCTTTTGTACTTTAAAAGGGTTTGGATTGGATTCAATTAAGTTGAATGTGATGAGTATATGCGGTCATTTGATTGATTCCAGGGAAAAGTTTCACTTTGACAATCATTTTGGGCACGAGTCCACCACAAGTGACAACTTATAATAAAGCCATCAAAGTAACTGTGGATGGACCGAGAGAGCCACGTTCTAAAACTCGTAAGTTTCTTTTCTTATCGGACGAACAGATGAGTTTATTCCATTGTCACTGTACACTGAAAGTTGGTATAGTTAGTTAGTTAGTTAGTACATTGTGAATTGCTGGGTTCAGTTATAGTTAGTCAGCTGGTTAGAAGGGTGACACAGCTTGTTCTCAGGAATTCGACAGATTCTTGCATTAATATTGGTGCTAGTTAAGCAATCAATGTTTTTTGTAGAGCATGATATGTAGGCAGACAAAAGAATTCTTTCCAATTTCCCATGTCATGTGTTTTTGTTGTTATCCACAATACTGTATTTGTAGTACACATGATGAGTAGAAGACATAAAAGATTTCATCATAAAGTGCAACTTTTTTGGTTGCACACAAACAACAGAAACAGCAACTTTTTTACTATGTCTTTCTCAATTTTTATATGGGTCATAAAAAAATCCAAAGAAATCAACCAAACGGTAACCGAATGACTCTATTGGGTCCTTTTTTCCACTATGGGGGGAATAGAGAAGAGAAAAAAAAACTTTCTCTTTATATTCAATTCCTGTAAAGCATCCCCATTCTCCTCATGTCATCACTAGTACTTACTTTACTTACTACTACTACTGTTATATGATTCAAAGCAGAGTCCGTGTAAAAACGGTCCGTAACTAACTTGACTTCATTCAGAATTCTGGAGATGCTCCGTATTTTATGAGAGTGCAAACCTCGTCCCCATATTATTATGTTGGAGTGAGTAAAACACACTGCTTAAAGTCACTATATAAAAGGGGAAATGGTATAGAGCCGTTTTATTACCTTTTTTACCTATTGATACTTAAGATTTGACAGTAGTGGGGCAAGAGTGACCCTAGGATTGTCAAAGTGGCTCCATATGGACCGCATTTAGTCAATTTATTGCCTCAACATTTTCGTTCGTTATAGTTGTGTTAGCAGTCCAGCCGTTCGGCGACACAGTAATTTGATTTTAACCAACTCAATCTAAAATAAAGTTAACTAGCTAGTTCTTTAAATTTGAAGTTTACGGAATCTTCTTTCTTACCAACAAATGGAGACGAAAAGTTTGAGATTTTTACAACCAACCAACAGACTAATATCGCATCACAAAAAAACGAAATCACTATATTCTATAGTATGTAAGATATATATATCTCTTATCTCTATGCATTTTTTACGATTTCTTGTTCCTTTTTTTCGGACCAAATTACTGACTTGACTGGTACAATTTTATGAACATCTTATTCTGGTAGCCAGCTAGCTTAATGTGCACCACGTACCAACACTAACTAACTAACTTAACTACTGCATACACCTGCACAATGTACTACTCTCAATTGTGCTCATACGACTATCCCATATGCGTATGACTATACTTGTGATCTAGTGGAGAGCACAAGAATGACTTATTATGCCGCTTGCTGGCCTCTCTCAGGACATGGAGGACAATTTAGCCCATTTGGATTCGGACCACGACCCTTGTTGCCACCAAATTTCCCGGCTGCTGCTGCCGCTGCGGGTATTGGGGCTTTGGATCATCTCCCACTTCGCTCACCTCATGACTCCTTTAAGCTCCCAAATCTTGGTAAGTCAGTCATAATCATTTTGGGTGTTGTTTGCTTGAAACCATGGTTCTGGTTTACAGCTACAGCTGAGTACAAAATCAGTGAAGTCACGATTCCATAATAGGTAGTATGAGGTGTGCATCCCAAAGTTCTTTGAGAGCATAAAATCGAAATTCATCATCAAAATCGAAGAAAAGGCTTATGATAGTACGACTTTAGTGAGTCCTAGTTAGTAGTAAGTAGTAATGGGGACCTTAATGCGACATACGCATAGAGGCACATGCATATTTTTTGTTCGCAAAGGAAAGAAATTCATAATGACAAACTCATGAAATGAAACAAATATTGCTCTACCCTTTCCCTTGAGAAAGAAAGAGCAACCAATTACAGATAAGGTTAATGTGAAACTGAAAGATAAATTAGTTTGAGTATAAGCATTTGATATTTCCCGACCTAACTACAAGAAGGAGGAAAGGATTTTTACAAAGTATAGTATGCAGAATGTTACGAAGAAGTGAGACGACAATGATGATTGACATTTAACGTGTTTTCCCATTGTTCTTTGGCAATAATGTAAATGTGAGTGACAGACAAGACTGCTCACATACAAACAACGGCTCACTGACTCAATGAGTGGATAAGGACAAAAAAGAGACACGAGACGAGGGGTGCAATAATAATATTGAATGACATCTCCTGTTACATTCACTGTTATAAAAATCATAATAGTGGAGCAAACATTGTAAGTCACTAACTAAGCTATAATGAAGATAGTAACTACTAACTAGAAGAATGCATGGTTTGTTGCAACAGAATTTTTCACCGTCATATGGTAGAATTTGCCATACCTTTTAGCTATGTTGAACGCTTCATATTTGGTAGTAGTAGAGAATAGATTTTCAATGTGTTTGTAAAGTAGGCAGTAGGCGATGTTTCTATCCACAATTGGGTTGAAATTTTGTCATTTTGTTTGGATATTGGCAATGTTTAGGGTTTGCTTTGAAAGTCACAACTTAATATATGAGATGGAAGGCATAGAAATGTGGCAATGCTTCAAAACTTGATTTCTTAAAATTGGGGACTAAATGAGCAAATACGGGTATATTACCCTTTAGACTGTAGCGGAACAAACTCCCCATATCTAGTATTCTTTTTGTTTGAAAATAAACAACCAAAGAGCACGTTTTGATTGTAAAGAAAGATAGACAGCTGTGAAAATGAGTGCAGGTAGAAAAAAGAGCCATAATTGACGCGTTATTCAGCAAACTGTCTATTATTATTAAGTGTGTACACACTTTCTTTATCTTATATATTACATGCAGTATAGCAAACAAACTAGCAGGTTGGAAAATTGGCTCAGTTTTGAGTGAAGCCAAGTTAGATGCATTTCATTCTTTTGTCCTCTGTGTGCTCTTTTAAAAAAATACGCCATCCATTATGTCTAATAGTCTAGTACGAATATCGTATTTACTTTACCTAACCAACGTGTGCATACTTGTAATGCCCAATGCCCACATTGCAGGCCTCAACCCACACGACTGGCCTTTAGCCCTTCGAAATGGACCTACACCAGGATACCCCTCATATTTGCAATCCCTTGGATCCAGTATGACACCACAATCCTCATCCTCGATTCCCACTTCGCTACTATCAAACCATAGTCCCAGCAATGCAGATATCCCACTGTCCAGTCGTTCCCATCACCCCTCCTCCCTGTTGCTGCCCGGGGCAGGAAAAATTAAACCAGTCAGATCTCCATCTTCAGCCTCAGTTTCCCCTCCAATGAAAAGTCCGAGTAGTGGAGAATTTATGAAAGATCTAAATTCCCCGCCACCACAAACTACGCCCTCTGGTGTGAGCTTTAGACCCACGGACCCGCTTTTTGACCTGGGCAAGCACTCTGGTCTATGGGCTGCTGGAGCTGCCGCGGGATTTCCCAATCTTGTCAACCATTTGAATAGTAAGTGAATTTTGAATATAACCGCCTACTATAAAATCTATGATAATTATATTGGCTAACTTTAAACTTGTAGATCCCCATTCTCTACTTCCTCATCCGCTACTGTACACGCAACTATGTAACAATGCATGGATGACCAATGAGATCCACAATGTCATGTCCAAATTGCAACAGCACCATCAGCAGCGACAAATCCAGCAATTGAGGGATGTCTCGGTCCGCAGTCGCAGTCCTAGTCCTGTCTCCAGTCCGAATGGCAATGTCAGTACAACCAGTACGGGCAGTAGTGATTCCAAAACAATCTCCACACTTAATAATAATAATAATAATAGTAGTGCGAACAATCATCTTTTGCAGTTCTCCGCATCTTCGCGAGCACTGCTAGAGTCGTCTCGAAAACGAGGTCATCATTTAATTGACGAGTTGCGGCGCGCAAGTCAGAGTCCACCTGATAATGTGACTTTAGGTGTCCAACATTGTTTACGAACTAATGATAATAGTAGTATAGAAAATAATTCTAGTAGTAATAACGGACTCGCAAGTCCAACATTTAGTCGACGAGATTCTATCCCTAGTATAACTTCGCCCACGTTGAAAAAAGTTAAGGTTATAAGTTCTACCCCAAAGGAAAGTAAAAGTGGGGAAGTTTGGCGCCCTTATTAAAGTTTTAAAATGTTTTCTTACCATTCCTACAGAATTGTTCATATTGTCCTATCTGTAGATTACCAAAGCGGCCAAACACGAATGGTAAGTCCTTGAAACCAATGTAGATATGTACCGAAATCCCTATAATGTGTTGTATCATGAGTGCTCCTAACTACAATTAATTTCCAGACTAACTAACTAACTAAACCTATCCAAGTTTTAATGTGCGTGTGCTTTGCTAATCACCATAAATAGTTGACAGCTTTCTACCTACATTATACGTGTGTGTTACTTGTAATACTGACTACATGCCACCAATAAAGCAAACTGCTTTCACACATTGTGTACATTTTATTGCCATCATGATACGGCACTGCTCCCATCTCATGTAAATGACATTTTGACACCAGCTAGAAAAATCCATAACACAATGCCTAATGTGTTCTGTCAAAGCAAGTAAACATGTTTATTCGCCATGTCATGATACCAATTTGAAAAAAACAAAACAAGGAAACTGAAGGGGAGCCCCAAAAAAAAAGAACAACCTATCACCATAATATGTAGTATAATGATGATCCTTATTGCCGTCTTGTCTTGCCTTGAAACTACATAAGTATTAGCAATGTTTTCGAGAGAGACTCGTTTTGACGACGAAGAAAAGGAAGGAAACAAGCTCTTATGTGTCGTGACAGGAGCTCATTTTTAAGAACCCATTTAGAGGGGAAAAATAGGGAAGCAAAAACGGCAACTTAATGTAGGGAGATTAGCCTTGTAAATCATCTTGTAACTAACTAACTAACTAACTGTAACTATATGATTCCTATTCCACCTCCTCCTTTTTTCTCCTCCGTAGTTCTTTTTTTATGTACGAATCACACGATTTTTCCCCTGCGTTTAGTCATTATCATTTGCATACTTATAGCTTTTCCCAGTTGCTCTCACTCTATTCATATCTTGTTATGATCGATTCGACGAATAATACTGAATCCAATTTTTCAAATATAACATTAAGTACCTACGTACAGTATAACTGACTGCAAACTAACTTGAATTCACAAGGCAGGCAGCAAAGGAAATGGGACAGGAGACACAAGTTTTTTTCCCATGATTTATTTCTCTCATCACAGCGTTTATTATGCTCGTTTCAACAAGATGGTGAGAAAAATACAACCTTGTGTTTCAAACATAAACTATGCTTTCTTCCTAACTATAGCTAGTTAGATTCTCTCGTCTACAATTTTTCACTCATTCACTTCACATTGCCCCTACTCGTGCTTTGCTTACCAGCCCATTTCTCTCTCTCACTTTGGGAACTCAACTTAAGTGTGTTGCCTAATCGAGTGTGCAGGAACAAATATAGTTCATCTCCCAAATGGTTACTAGAAATGTTTTTCAACCGTGTTTGGTTCCAATGCATTAAGGTTACCAGATTTAACAATATCGTCTCATTGATGAGCAAGAGGAAAACACAAACTCGGTTCAGTTAGCATAGTTAGTTAGCTAGTTGGAGACTTCTTTTGGAATATTATTAAACGACCGAATAATTCTTTTGTGTGTTCCATAAACACATTTGGAGACATATCTTGCTGGTCTTGTGCTGACCACCAAGTCAGCATGGCCAGACCAAATAGTTTATTGCAGGGGCAATGTGGATCAGAATAAGGTTTGCCTAAACAACAAACGAACTAAGAATTCAGTTTTGACAATTTTATGACCTCATATTGTCCATGTAACAGATTGTTTACAGCAATCTATAGAAAATTGGGAAGTCATTCTTATTGGTTTTACATATTCCGTAGCAAGCGTGCGTTTTCCAATGCATGTTTTGGTAAAGAATGCTAAAATCAGTGTTAGTTGATTGAAAAAGGATGAAATTTAGGTGTATTTAAGCTTAATTGTGCTAAAGCGCGTTAAATTTATTTATCATTTAAATTGACCCATGACCTCCTGCTGTGAGGTAGACCCAAACTCTAACACACTTTATTGAGTATAGTACAATAAAAAGTTGTGAACTTATTTTCCAAAGTCATAAAGCCTTTTCAACTTAATTATTCTTCCTGTGGATCAATACTATAGGAAATTTCACAGCCATTTGTAATAAAAGTTTATTGCAACTATACAAGTATCTCCTTTCCACTTGTGGCACGCTCCAGGGCAAATAGTATCTATTTGAACTTTTAGTCAGTTTTCTGGTACAACTTTGTAGGTATTAGTACACGTGCATTTTGGAACAAATTGACATATTGACTTTACACTTCCAAAATCTGTATTCAGTGATTAAATAGCGTTATCCTGAAATTGATGCCGCCATTATGCAGAATACTTAATTTTTAAATTTGCGTGAATTTTTCAGTTAATAAATAAATTTCTACGAGTTTTGCGTTTTATAGATTATCAAAATAAGCTGAAGTAAAAAAAATGCATAGGAAGCTTTGAAGACGAAACTTGTAAACACACCTAAAAAAGCTGCACGGTGCATAAGCCCTGCTTCAAGCTAAAACTTGAACTTGAACAGAATTCGCACAAAACCACTGTAGAGTTATGGAGATCGCAATCAGTCTCACGAAAAACTATGCTTACATAGTGAGCAAACAAGATTATTAATAAAGTCTGCGAAATTGTTTGTTGTGCTCCACAAACATCAATGAAAATATTTTTTTTTCCTCGGGTCATTCCGTTTCTTTCTCTCATTACACACGTTAAAAATTAGATATTTTTTCTTTGCCATTACACTTTCGTTTTTTCAAGTTTAACTTTTGGAATGTTCGTTTCATGTGCAATCTGAAACTTTGTTTCAACGGTTTCGTTCTAAATTGAACATAGCTTAACTTTAGAGGGAACTTGATCCTGTGCGTGTCTAGTGGAAAAAGGAGATACTAGAAAAAGGGTGCACAAAGGAAAGTCTATCAAAGTCAAGGTAGTAATGAAGTTTAATGAAAATAATAATTAATGAAACAAAGAGCATTAAGTACACAACAAGGAGAAGGCGCAGGTTGTCTAGTTAGTTATAGGGAAAGTCCTATGTACTTTTAACAGTTTGGTTCTTCCCATGCAAGAGTTATTTAGTTAGTAATAAGGCATGCTTATGTGTAGTTTGTTAATTAGAATGAAAAGAGGGGGAAGAGAAAATGATGATCATCATCACCATGATCAGTTATTACTGTTCGTCACAAAGCCCTACAACTAACTAACTAACTAACTAACTAACCATGCATATAAAATTCGAGCCGAATGATGGAAACCAAGAATAAAGCTGAAAAAAATACTGTCGTGTATTTTATCAGCTAAAAAATAATTTTTTTTTTGCATGAATCTACTTTTTTGAATGCCAGCAAACAAACATACTTTAAAGCTCCAAATTGTTTCAAATTTTAAAAAACTAAACTATAATCTATATGATTTTTTAGTAAAAATATCAAAATCTTGAATCCACTTTTTGTGAAAAACCATATAGACAGCCTTGATATCCAGAAAACCATATTGCCTTCACCCACTGTCTAGCTATAACTAAACTAAGGGATTTTAAATCTACCAACTACAGTGGCTCACACAGTGTAGTGCAAACAACAGAGTTTCAAAGCCCCTCATCCAGACTAAAGAAGAAGCTATCTAATGGAATTAAAACAGGAGCTAAAGTCCGCTCAATTGTCTTATGTGTATAAAAGCGTTCTATGTACAAAGAATGTGACAGTTTCTCCCCATCTCTCTCTGGAGATTCTAAACACAACGGGATTTCTAATCCGCTTTCATGCATCTATAATTCCATTGGAAGACTGATGAAACACTTAATCAACTGGCTCATTGTTCCCTACCCAGAAAGACGTTATATAATGCTCTGAATTCAATCTTATAAACATATTCTCACTACATACCAACCTAACTAACTAACTAACTACTCATCTCAATTCTCAATACATTTATTCTTAGTTAGTTGGCATCACTATAACTAACTAAATAGCTAACTCACCATAGCGAATATGAAATTTAATAAACAAAGCATGGTAAATAGAAAATCTTACTATCCATTTGCTATTGACTTTGCAAAATGTTTTCACATTCGTTAGCTTCAAGCTAATTATTTATACAAGTATAGTTCTGCTGTCTGTCTTATTCCTCTCGTAGTTAGTAAACATTCCAATATTATCTTGAGCTTGTTGTGTAATAACCAGCCTAGTTATGCAGCAAAGCAATGTTTAGTCTTGTTTTTTATTTAGTTTCCTAGAATAAATAAGATAAAAGTTTTATAAAATTAGCAATAAATAAATAAAATAGAAACACAATTTAAACTGGTGCCATGTTTATTAACTAGTTATCTATAACCGTGCTAAATATTGCTACATATCAAAGGGTAAAACGGGACAGGGACTCTTCTTATACTATGAAACTAGAATGTGTATGAGTGTGTACACTAGATAAAGTAAGTAGCCAAGTTTTGTGAACAAGGCCGGAAGAAGCTGAGGCTCATTAGCAAACATTAAGTAATTAGCAAAGAGAGTAATAAAAGGTTTCTGTTTCTAAGGAGCATGAGTGGGAGAGCATTTCGTTAATGTGGAGAGCTGGAAAAGCTTTTTACAAAACATAGACTCCAAGTGAAGAAGAGATAGGGAATGTTTTTCTTTTGAGTTTTGAGTGAAAGTAGAGTATGCAAGAGTTTGTTTGCGCCTTTGAAGTTTCTGGGATCAAACGATGGGCCAATGGTCAGCTTAATGAAAGAGTATGATGGATATATTTGCATTTTTAGTGTGTTTTACAAGAAAGGGGACAAAAAAGATCATTTTATCCATCGAAATAAGAAAATTTGGTCCACAGGATTCAATCGGGATATTTACCACCCGAGCAATTCATCTGCTCCGGGCAACTTGTCCTTTATGTTCCATTTAGTAGATTAGTGTATATAGCTGTTCACAAGTGGGCCCAAGCTAACAATCTAACAACTCAGAAAATTTGACGGCCAAACTGGAGGAGAAGAAATATTTGGTGAAACTTTTCCTATCTGTAATGTAATAAGGAGAGAGTAGGGAGCAACCGAAAGCTACAACTTGGCTGGCCAAAAGTTAACACTGGCATGAAAAAATGGTACCAAGTTCCATACGTGGACAAAGTATTATGGGAATCGCTCTACCCCAGTGTAGTTAGTCAGTTAGTAATGTGTTACCCGAAAAAATGACTGATTGCTTCCTACCACATAAAAGTACGGGTCTAGTCTATCAATCAACTTTTTGTGATATAGCTAGTACTTCACGTAATGAAAATGAGAAACTTTTAGGGAAAGTAATTGTCTCAGCGATTTTTCCTTCAAGTTAGTTGATAACATAGATTTTAATACGTGCACTGATGCTCTTTTCGAAAAATTCTTTTCTTATTAAATATTATTAGCCATGTACATCTTGTACAAACAAGAAAATTAAAACCAAACGGAATGTTTAGAATGTGGAAGGCAAACATGACACCATGATTTCGTATAACCCGTAGTCCGTATGTTGACATTTCAAAGGGTAAAGTTTGCATTCCAACTCGGGAACATAAATTCAATTCAATTACAGCCAGGCTTCTCAATATTATTATTCAGCAGACTACAAGATTGAAAAATAAACACACAAGGAGCATCTCAAGTCTGAAATGAGTGCGAGGAGAGAAATTATTGCATTCTTTGTGTATGCACCAAAACTTTGGCTTAGTTGCGTACAGTGGGGAGCTTAAAGTTTCAAAATATTGTGTTATCCGAATTCCAGAAAGTCGGAGTTTATTAATTTCTACCATATATAGTATATATTCTCAAGCTACTTCACACTCTTTCGGAAAATAATATATTTCCCTCTAAACTTCCTTCCGCACATCTTGTCATAAAAATATTAAACGGTTGGATACAATTCAGCAAGAAAAACTATTTCAATCATAACGCATTGATTCTACAATGCCGATAAGATTCCGATAGTCGACACAAAAACGTAAAATCATGCAATTCTCAGTCTCAGGACACATTAAATACAAAAGCTCTCAATTCAAGAAAAGCGCCAAAACATTACTTCCAACACAAATACCAAAAGCCCATAGCAGCTGGCGAGATTAGATTTAGTTAGAATTTGGAAGGAATCTTTTGCAACCATCGGAGCCCGATTATATATACGATTCTTGGGTTTCAATTAAAGAGAAAGTGAACTTTTCTTAACTACTAAAGGAGTAAGTAGACTGTAAGTTAGAAAAGCTCTAAACACGTACATACATTATAGTGTGGAGAAAGGCTGAAATGATTTTTGAGGGAGGCCACAGTTTTTTGGTGCAACGCTCGTTTCACAAATGTTTTACAGTCACAATTTATGAGTTTAATAAGAGAAACAGAGGCAATTTTTTAAACCTTTGTGTGTGCATTTTTCTCTCTCCTTGTGTATATTAGAGTGGATATACGGAACAATTTATTTTTGTGCTCTCAGTTTCCAGTTACAGCCTCGTTTCATTTAACTATCCTATCGTTTAGGCATTATAAACTGGCAGACTTTGTATGTGCGTGGTAGGGAATGAGCCACGTCATTTTACTAAACTAACCGAGTCGACCCAACTTTTTTTCATTCATAGAAAACCAAGGAGGAAATCATAGGGCATAAAATTTTATTCCCTTTATTCATCTGCATGCAAATAGAGCTACTTAACTTTTAACCTGCAACTCCTTTTTCCCTTCTTATCATTTATCAGAAAATGCTCACTCTGTTCTTGGGAATAACTCAACCCTTTCGGATCATTATCCTAGTTCTAGATTTTTCTTGAGTCAAAAAATGAAGGACTTTTTGTGACAACCACATTTGTCTTTAAAATCTTACAAAATCTGTTACTATCAAAAGCAGATTTAGTTTCCATTTTTTCAATTTATCTCCCGCGTCACAAATATATGGTCTCGTTTTCCTCACGGACTCGCGCGTTTTTTGTCTACGAACATATGAGATGAAGAATTAGCTATGGGGTGTCATTTTGACATGATTTCATGTATCAGGAAATCTCTCTCAGATGTCTTTTCACTCTCCCTTTCCGATTTTTTTTCTGTTCACTGGATTTCACTCACCACTGGCTGTGTGAGACTTATACACTCCCTATATTACTATACGGGGATCAGTAGTGGAGTCACTGACTTTAACTAGCAGTGAAAGCATGCTAAAATTGCCGTTTTACAATCCAACCGCTAATTTTTTTTAACAATGCGTTTCATAAACTCCGAACTATTTGTTCCTGCAATTTTTTCCTGCGTGAATAATCATCCAAATGATCAATCCATATTGCAAAAAGGAGGCACTAAGCATATTTGAATATATGA
>Ga0210040_10004876_pt1 | contig 17280 bp, 5 predicted proteins | sample CryGeyCG12114_NA_FD_185462 | JGI IMG/M metagenome (GOLD analysis project Ga0210040, IMG submission 185462) | Groundwater microbial communities from aquifer - Crystal Geyser CG19_WC_8/21/14_NA (SPAdes) (version 2) | ecosystem: Environmental > Aquatic > Deep subsurface > Groundwater | place: USA... | reverse complement strand
TTCGTAGAGGTAAGAAAATCATTTGTTGTTTGTAACGTTTTTTTTGCTCAATATTTTTTTTACTCGTACTGCTGGAAACGTTGGGATTTTTTTCTTTCTTTTACTGGCACGTTATAATTAGTTAGTTGGGTGGGAGTTGAGGATCGGCGATAGCAAGTCAGGAGATATTGGATTGTAAAAAGATTAAAAACGTTCACTAATGGGGGAGCCAGGAAGTATTTTTTGCAAACTTGATGTGATACAGTAGTAATGAGTGAAAAGTAAAAAATTCAGTTGGTCGTATTTTGAACATAAGTGGCAGTGGAACCAATTGCTCACAATGAGTAAAATCTCACGCACTATAGAGTGGCATTGCAAAAAGGGAATGCATGTGTGCGTGCATGCGCAACTAACAAATATAAATTTTACAGCACCCTGTGTGATTTTTTCTTGTAAGTTTAATTGTTGAACTCTAGGTTTGTGAGAATAATTTGCGAGCAATGGAGAATTCCATTGAACACAATCCTAGGTATCTAGTTAGCTAGTTAGCAACTAAACTAACTAGCAGTATTACAGGATTCTTGTGTAGTTTGGATTATGTTATTGGTTTCCATGAATTCTACGTACTCCCATTGAACTAACGGTCCTAGTCTAATTTCACAGTCACCCATATGCCCAATACTTTTTAGATAGGTTTTTTCAACGGTTCAATGATACATTGGTGGTGGGCGCATCACAAAAACGGTAATGAATGCAACCGAAGGAATATTTGGTAAGTTGATGCCAACATTATGGTTAAAGGTTATGGGTAAATCGATTTACAAAACGGATTTAACCGAGACCAATGAATTTAACATTAACTAACTAACTAAAAGTAGGTACACACTTTTGGTTTTGTCTTGACTTTGCAAAATGGGATTTGAGGGAGGGTTGATGCAATTTACAGGAAATTAAAGAAGATGGGTCCATAAATAATACTGGATAGTCGAAATGAAATAACCACTGTGACTAGCATTTAAAATTCCGTGAGTGTCATAAAGTGCTAGGCGAATATTGTATTCTTCGCGGCCACATAGTGGCAACTCTGTGAAAAATTGGTTGAAAAGATGCCACAACCTGTTTCACATTATTATTTTGCGGTTTTTTCTCTAAATCATTATTGTCATTATTTCTCTCACTGCTATGATGATGGGCTCAAATTCTCTTTTCACATAAAAGGAGATTTTGCAGCAATACCGGGGGGACTATCCCACTTGGATAAGAAAAAATCACATCAAAATCATATCCATCTTTGTTAGGTTGTTAGATTCTTCTTACATGCTGTGGGCATTCCGATCATGATTATGAACATTTTTTCCCTTCATTGTCAGCAGCGCAGCGAGTGAACCAAGTTGAACGCTCAGTTGTACACGTTCCGTGTTGTTCAGTTTGGTGGGCCGTAAAGTGACAAATAAATACTTTTAAAGAAACCATATTTGCTATTGCTGAACCTATAATCACAACTTTCATTCCCAGGTGCGCACTGAAAGAAAAAACATTTTCCTTCCAGCAATGATTGTGGTTTTAAATTCCATTGATTTCTCCTATGATTATTTGTCCCGCTCTCAAACCAATTGATCACAATCATTCTTACCATCCTAACTAGCGATCAATGATGACGAATTCAGTTACGAAGTGAAGATTCTTTCGAGTGTCCAATCCCTTACTGTCAATAATTTACGGCATTGAAAATCCAGTAGTAATCCTTACAATGATGGAGACTTGAGTTAGTCAATTATAGTATTGCACAATCGGATTGCAATAAAGCTTGTTACTTAAGTTAGTTAGTTACAATAGAAAATACAAAGAGTGAGGATTGAAGAGCGGTCATTGCCTTTTCCCCTGTATCCATTCTCATGTGCTCAAGTCAACCTGCTAACTAACTAGCTAACAAACAAGCCAGGCATGGCTTTAAAAGTGAACATTGTGATGCCATACAATGTTTGACCAGAAGAGTTTAGAGTAAGCTGGTTGACTGCCATTTTTAATGAGATTTTTGTATATGACTCGTAAATTTTTCACGCATTACAGGTGTGTCCTAAAGATAATTGCGTAGGCTCGTAGTTAGCAAAAACTCATCTTGAGATCCCATATCCATCATTAAGGAACAAATTGGCTTGTCTGCCATAGTATTATATCCACTTCTACTGGGATTGAATTAAGTCGTGCATGTGTGCATTGTACATAATCATCGTAATAATAGTTTTTTTTCTGTCTTTTAGTGACTATACATTCATAACATAGAAGGGTAGGTTGGTTAGTTGGTAGGAAGGTAGTACCAGTACCAGAAATGCATTTTCAGCTCTAACTTTTAGAATATTGCCATACAATGTACATTGACTTTCGCTATCTCTTTGTGACGATCGTGATGAAATTATATGGTTTGACCCCATCCGTAATGCACGGATGGAAATGATGACGAAAAGGAGAAAAAAATGTCGACTCGTTAGAGTTGAATAACTTAGATTGTCGAGTAATTGCCACTACTGGGTATAAAAACATTTTTTTTGTGTTCGGGCTTTCCATTTCAAGGTGATATAATTCTGCTGATAGCCGGTGAATTTTTAGATGCTTATTTGGTTATTGAAAAAATCTTATTTTTGAAACATTTTTACTCTGTCCGTTAGTGAATAATGCATATTGTGTTGAGCAATAAGAATGAAATGGATTTCCGGAACTTTAAATCCACTTTATGGGAAATGATCAGACAACAAAGAGTTGTTTTGGCTGTTCGAATTGCCTTGTATATTCACCGGAACCCTTCAAATGAGAATGATAACGGAGAATAAATGAGATGTGCAGTGATATGCTACTAACTATTGTCCACGCATAGTTAGTTCATTTGTTTGTGATGTAATATGGATGTAAAAAAACGTGCAGTTGCCTTCCAAAGGGAATCATAATCATATGGATAATAATTTTTGTGGGAAACCGGATGGAACTGAAATCTTGTCTTTTCATCTATCTACGAGTTCAGTCACACACTCACATTATGTTTTATTATTTGAATGGTATGGTGGTATATGTCTTTAGGACAGTCATTAAAAATGAAAGTGCATGTTGTAAATTGAGATATCAAGTTTATATCTTGAAAATAGTAGCAGTTACCCGTTTTTGGCAACGGGGGGTGCAAAAAGTTCATTTCTTATTGTTGTTTGTGTGTATTGCATTGGATGGAGAATGCTTGCATGCGTATCATTCCTAGTGCACAAACTTTTTGCCATAAGTTTAGAATGTGTGCATGGATTTTGTAACGTGGAGGAAAAAAATTTTGCCTTTAAAGATTTTTTTATTCTGTAAAGCGAAAAATATCATGTTTAGTATTGCACAATTTTGATTCAATTGAGTGGTTCATTCTTTACACGCATTTATTTGTCATTAATTACATGCGGTGAAAAAAATGAATAAGGACAAGGATCAATTATCTGCGATGAATACGCATTATAGTACATAGGAAATATTATGTATGTAAAAAAGTTAGTTAGTTGTTGTATGAAGTATACAATATTGCATTTATGGATTGCTCAAGTCTATCTTTGCGTTTGAGATTGAAAACGGATGTGAGATTTGGAAATAATGGAATGAATAATGACAACTTCACTTCTTGTATAGTTATAGTTAGTCTGTATGACCTATAGTTCTCCTCCTACATTTTTGCACTTAAGACAAGCCGGATAGAAAGTTTTTTTTTGAGTGAACACAGTGAATGGAAATGACAATGAGTCACTTTGTTTTGGGCAACATTTTGGCAGGTCTACAATAGTAGTGCAGGACCATTAAATTGCATCAGTTTGGATTGCCAAAAAGGTCAATTATTGGGGAAAAGTAGTAAATACAACACGTGATTCGCGAATCCTTAGTTTACTGCTAACTAATATCATAATATAACTGTCAAATTATTGTGTCTAATGTTTTTCAGCAATGAAAACTGAAAGTTGTTAGATAGTGAGTTTAAATTCCATATTAAACAAGTTTTTAATATTGCGTGCAAGCTGCCTCAGACAAAATGTACCAAACAGACTGTAGGTGTGCCTGGCTGTTAAATGATTCGCAAAAATACTACTCATAAAGCAATTCTAATATTTTATGTGGGTGTTCTCACTTTTAAACAATGGCAACTTAAGTAGCATTTAGGAATAATAATGATTTAAGAATATTAAGAATGGGATTGTTGCCACACAGGCATGAAGGATGTTATGTTTGCACGTCATATACTCAGTGTGTAATACTAATATGTTTGTATTGTATACTGACCTTCATAGTGCACGATGATGATGATGATAGCAATTTGTTGGACAATTAGATTCAAGATTTAGTAATTTTTACAAATTTTCATACCGTTTCCTGTGTGTATTGGGCACACCTTTAAGATGTATTGTCAAAATGCAACCAATGGATGGATTTCTCCATTGCATAAGTAACTAACTAACTAATTGTTTGCTTATGCTTGCTTAAAATGCTTGGTGGAACAATAGACGCATCACCACCATATTCACCTTACATATTCACTTTAGTTTGGTAGAAAGTGTCAATCATGCGGTTTCCTGTCATTATCACCTGCAGCAAACAAATATTTGACAGATATGCAATTAAGTAACGGTTTAAAATCTTATGAGCTATCATTTCATTTCGAATATCAAGTTTTTACACAAACAAACCAAATATGGTGCTAGTGTTTGTGTAGTGCACACATGCTCTTATTTTCCCATGCCTTCAGAATTTTTAGATTGATAGTCAGTTATACATAGAAAAGCTCCTGCACACGATCTAACAAACAAACCCAACAAATGCATTTGGGATGCATGTTGATTATTATTGAAACCAAGCTTAAAATCCACGACTCGTTCCCATTAAGTGAGTGAGAAAAGATTTGCCAGATGATCGAGATGGGCCAGTCGCACAAGCTTACGTCTATAGTGCATGGGAGCAGACCAGACCACAGACAGGCTGTAATATTGTAGTGTAATAACAAATGGTACCAACTAACTAACTACACGAAACTCAAGTCTGATGGGTATAATGCTTCACGATAGAGCAAATACTGATAATATAAATAACAATGGCCCTTGGCTGCATTTTGTTCTTCTCATTTGACTGACGAAAATAGTCATGGGCCATGACGATGAGCCCTTTCTATTGCCAGTGAGCGCTCAGGCACCGTTAAGTGGTGACCTCAAAAACGGTTCATCCTACAACTAACTTGCAATGGGATTCTCTATGGAGCTATATAATACAATAATAGTTGTTTGGTGCACAAGTGTGCGTACATATTAGATCTAGTAGTAGTTAGTAGTTTGTAATAATTGTCATTATCATGCATGTAATGTACAAATGATATGAATTTCGGCAATTTTCATCTAATTGAGGGACAAATATAGCAGGTTTTCTGAAGCATTTGATATTTATGCTTATCTGCGTGCATGAGTTATGGGGCATGGGGATTTTCGGATGATTGAGTGGAGGACTTTAAAGGAAAGTACAGATATTTAATTTGGCACACCTGGGTAGTGGAAAAATGCCAAAAATTTGGATTTGGACTAATATGCTATGGCTGTGCATAGAAAGAGTTAGTTAGTTTGTGATTGATTTTTTTGGCACAGATTGAACGGTTTTTTTGTGTAGACTTAAATTTTGAGACCACGATTTTTCTAGTGGTATAAAGTTTTGTGAAAATTTAAGGGAAAAAAATATTCAAAGTGTTTCAATCAATTCATTAGTCTTTTCTTGTATATGTACGACTAACAGAAATATAATAATCAGGTCATCACGCTTTTGGTTATAAAGTAACGGGTTGAATTCTTATGCTCTGAGACCGAAATGCAGTTGTAAGCATTTTTAAGATGGTCTGGTCAGTGAATGAGGTGCATCATGTAACATATTAACACATTTCAAAGCTTTTAGTTAGCCATGTTCTCGAAACCATCATATAGTTAGTTAGTTGGTTTGTTAGTGATGGGTTTTTAACACTAGGTTGGATTCAGACAATGTCCTTTGTGCCCTCACACAAGCTTTAAGTCACTTTTTTTCAGGCTTTGGGTGTAAGAGGTCGGATCGGGTAACAAAGTTAAAAGCCAAAAAATGATTTTTTACCAGACATTCCATTATGATGCAATCAATCATTGCATGTGGCGTGAACTTTAACTGAATGAAGAAACTTTTTGGACCTTTAATGTTTGTTTCTTTAATGTTTGTTTCTTTAATGTTTCATAGGGGCATTATAATGCAAATAATGTACTTAAAAAATGAAAAACTTAAAAATACGATTTTTAGGATTTTTAACTAATTCACAATTCCGGCCTGTGTGCAACACTATTTCTGCAAAAACAGTTAATTCCCTGGGCTTATTTGTAAATGCTCAGTGAATAAGCCGTTCTAGTTCATTAGAGGCATACATTCACATTTTCACATACACATACAAGGATTATATTCTGCCTCGTGATTTCTGCATTCATAAGAAACAGAGGAACATATAAAAAGTGACCGCATGCCGGTGAGAAAAAGCCGCTATGATTTATTCCCTCACTTAACCTGGAACTTACTGAAACTGTTCCCATGATGAATGCCTGTGACTGACTACATTAGTTAGTAAGTTAGTGAGTTAGCTGTAGAGATTGAGGACACTCTTATTGTCTATTTGGCTGTCACAAAGATTGACCGGTGTGTTCCACTTTTTTGCACAGATCTCAATCTCTTGTGCGTTGTACGTACTATAAGATGAGAGATCTCAATCACTAGTGTGTTTACGAATAACATCAATGATAATAATCTAACTATGCAGCGTTTGCCACCAGCTGTGATATGATTCTAACTAACTATATCAATAATGATAATAAAACCGTATTATTACCATTGTCACCAAACACCCCATCATCAAATGTATATACACAATACAAATAAATGCTACAGTTTCGCTGAAAGATCATTTTGTGGGCAAATCGTGAGTGACAAAAACTAGAGCAAGTGGAATTCCCGGGCAGGAATATGTTTCCCTTTTTTCTCAAATTGAGGCCAACTTTTACAATGTAAGTAGTAAAGTGTAGGAACGGGGAAAATATTTTTGTTTTTTTGGCATTTCACACCCAGGGAGATTACACTTTAGCACGTAATCAAGATGACAAATGGGATTCAACGAACTTGTGACTTCACCTACATTCATTTCATACCGTATGTAATTATGAGTGAGTGTGTGCATTGTGTGCACAAAAGATAAAAGTAGATGTGAAACAATTCAGCCAGCGTTGGAGTCTTAGTTTGCTAGTACAAGTATAAAGAACAATGAGGGAAGTAGGTGAAAAATCTCCATCTCAAAAGTTTTTAGTTTGTTCTTGTGAAAGGATTCATACATAACCGTAAAATTGTGAAAGAGCACAGCTTTGTGCTCCACTACTCTTTCACAGAATGAAATTAGTAAGCCCATGTTTTGTAGTCAAGTTAAGTGAGTAACTAACTAACTAACTATAACTAACTGCAGGGAGAAAAAGTTATTTACTATACCTTTTATTTAGAGCTATCATCATGATTTAGTAAATAAGTAGGTTGCTTTGTAATCATCTTCATATATTTTTCTTGGAAAACATGTAATAATGATATGTATACATATAATAATATTATCATCATCATTACTGCATGTAGTAGTTAGTCAGTGACTCGTAAGATTCTATAATTTGCTCACCTCAATTTTTTTGCTATGTTGTTCCGCCACACACGGGTGTTTGTGTGTAAACAAAAATGCAACTAACTAATAAAATTGAATTAGATAATAATATCTACTTACCTGCCCACCTGTCTGGTCTGTATTATTAAATGAACACGGGGAATTAATATTAGCAAATTGAAAAAATCTCGTACCAGGTCAAGAATCAAGCTAAATGCTGTATTTAAATCAAACGAACAAGAGAACACAATTTCCGTGTACTTGTCTTCATTAGCTAGACTTGGTTAGACAAGCTGGTGTCTAAAAATTGCGGTTTGTAAATAACATAATTTTCCGTCATATTAAACAATAGAACTGTACAATGAAAACAAACATTGGTTCATTCGTACGAAGTTGTAGTTGGTGTGTAAATGATTCCATTTACTGTCCAATTAAACGGTTCTATTTCATTTACAACCGACCGGATTGAATTCATTATTAGATGATTGTTCTCTCGCTATATAGAGCTATTGACTGAGCATTTTTTCCCGTTGCAAGTTAGTCAGTAACTAATGGGCTGATACTGGTTTTTTGTCATGTCATCGCGGCCATTCCATTGAGTACATGTGATGGATGATAATATGATAAATGATGTCTTCATTGTTTTAATAATAGCCGTTTCTTTTGCAATTATGATTCCGGCTGCTTCACTGACTTGACATGTACACAAAGAAATGGTCAAAATGCACAGCATGTTATATAATGTATCCACCGGATTTCCTCAAATAGCTTATTAAATTGACCATAACAAACAATGTCTATTTTTTGTTTTTTAGCAGTTAGTTAGTATACCGGAGGCATAAAATATATATTTGTCTTTTAGTTTAAGTTATTTAGTTGATTGGAAGAAAAAAAACTTCCAGATCCAGAACTAACGGTGAAATTTGTTGTTGTAATAATAGTGCATTGGATTCCATATTCACTAGCAGAAAATATTATGTAGATGAATTCGGTATGTACACACCCTGATTGAAGGTCAGCCAAGTTCAGTAACATTGCTCATCCTAGGGGTTGAATACTATTGTTTTAGCTTATGCAATGATGGTGTGTATGTGTAATAGTTAGTGGAATAACTGGTTATCAACATTCTTCATTCATTTGAGTACGATGGGATGGGAATGATGGAAAACATGTTGGACTAGGTTACATTAAGTTTTCTATGATATTTACTATATGTAGTGCGTGTAGTGAGATGAAAACAATTTGATAAACAATGCAATTGTAGGAATTGCAATCACTGATGGATTTGATAGTACTGCCTACCTACGATGTAATTGAATCCCGTATAAATAACAAAAATACGAAGGAATAATTAGTTTACAGTAAGTAAGTTTGTTTCCCATAGGGTTCATTTTCAGAATTAGGTTTCATCGGAGATACAGAAAAATGAGTTTTCACGTGTCCGCGTTTTTGTACATGGGTGGTTGATGAATGCCAAAATCATTACTGTAACTATTGTTTCGAAACGAAAAAGATAAATTTTTGTAGTTATAGTTAGTTACAGGGAATAGTTAGTTAGTTGAAGAGACCATTGGAGCACGAAAAATTTCCTACTGACCGATTCTGTGAATGAGCTATATAGTTAGTTACCCAGACTGGTTGTATTTTTGAACTCGTGTAACTAACCTAACTAACTATACCAACTTGTTGTTTTTGTTTACTCACTGAGTGTAATGAGAATCACGGGCTTGGTTTTTATGTTCACTTTTATGTGTGTTTGTATGCAAGAGGATTTAAGTTAGTACTACTATATTTCGTCAAGAATAGCTTGTTGTGCGTAGGATAAATAAATGCAAGCATTTAGTTCTGGCCAGTTTGTATTATTGTTTTCGTGTAACGCTGGTAGGCGGATTTACGGCGAGTTGTTAAGTCTTGTTTATTACTTTTTTGACCGACTGAACAAGTAATGCATTTTTAATGATTATAATTTTTTCCTTTCACTACAGTTAGTGTGTGAGCTAATCTCATACGGAGGGATTTAGTTAGTTAGTTAGTTAGTTACACCATGGTAAAACGGAACTTACGGATTACCATATTTGGGTGTAGGTTACGTTTCACACACGCAGTCAGTAGGGATCACAATGCATGATTAGCATATTATGATTTCATAACGGAACTTTTAGCAGGATAAACCGTGGAGAAGCTAACTAAAATTGTTTCACAATGGCATTCCATGTGCAAATTGAACTTTGAATTGCCATTTGAGATTATCATAAATAATTTATTCTCGATATGCCCCTTCGTTGGAGGTTTTATGAACTGATCAGTTTTGTGGTCACGTTTTTTGATGATTGTTTTTTTTTCATTTCAGAACATAGACTTTTATCATCACAAGAAGATCCATCGACCAGCCATCGGCATACATTACTGGTTCTGTCGCCAAATGAAGATCTGAGTTCACGACCAAAGCCAATAGTCGTGTTCCCGGAAACACAAACTAATTACATCGATGACAAAATATCTCGACAAGAGAATCACTATAGAACTCCAACGGATACAGATCGATTGTATTTTCCATCGAAACTGTCGAACCGAATTCGATTCCCTGAAGATCTAACTAGTAATAATCGAGGAGGCCGAGAACTTTTGATAGAAGAAGTTAGTAGCAATGGAACTGATGCTATTTTAGATGGTTCTGATGGGGGTACTATAACTACGATTCTACCCCCTCAACTCGGAGGGAATGCAACTTCTGAAGAAACTTCACGCATGGCCAGTCCAGACGTTCAAGACATTATTGACGGGATAGTAAAACTGTTGGGAGGTAAAGTTCATAACAATAATAAAAGTCCGCCACCCTCACAAACTGGGTACACTACACAACAACCGACATACAATCTTTTCAATCCCGGGAAACCCGCATTTACTTTCCCGACTCCGAAACCAACTCGAATTAATAATCGGGGTCCTCCCTTGTTTGGTCCACATCCTTTATCTTCAATGTCAATCGAAGATAATAACAATTCTGGGCCTTCTTCGTCGTTTGAAGCAATCCCATTAGAAGTATTGAACAACGAGTTCAAGTTGAACAAAACTAAATTCGGTCCACCGTTCCCTTTGAGTCAAGTGACTTCAGGTACTACTGCACCCTATAACAAAGGCATTCCGCTGCCCGAATCCATTGTCCCTACTTCTGGAGAATATAACAACAATAATTATAACAACCGTGGTCAACAAAATCACCCAAATCGGCATAATACATTTGCCTCACAAAGACCATCCTACATCACGAATTTTGATCGCCCCCAAAACGGGAATAGTAATCGACAACGACCACCTTATCACCAGAATTATAAAAATGGTAGACCCAACGCTCCTGCTACTACTGACAATCCAAACAAATACTACTACGAGGAATACAACAAAGATTCCCATTCTAATAATTTTGGTCAACAAACTAGTGTAACTCCGGATCCCCGAATAAAATTCCCTACCTCAGCACAACAAATTATCGAAGATGACGAAGAAGATGATAAACAATTGTCGACTAAACTCGAAGGTTTATTGTTCAATAACGGACAGATCGAGCTGGGTTCAATTTCTTTGGAACCAACGATATCGGAAGATTTCCATTTACCAAAACACACTAGTGGATCCACAATTGTGGAATTTGCTACAGAGAATAAAATTATCGGGAGTAAAACGAAAGTTTATCAACCATTGGAGTTGGCCACAGACGGGCACAATGGTTTGGCAATTGTAACAAAGAGTAGTGCTAATAATGCAGAGAGTAGCAGTAGTAGTAGTAGGAGTAAGATAGGGAAAATTCAACCGACACGAACATACGATGGGGGCCTAACGCACAGCTATACGGTTTCTGAAAAGAATACGAATCCAGAGGAAAACAATAATAGACAAGAAAAGAGGCCTGTAGTGGAATATAAAAACCCTTATGTGCAGGATGATGGAGGAAGTACAACGACAAATATTCCTGTCAATACTGCCATCACAGCTTTGACGCCAAGTGTACATGGACAAAGTTACCAGGGAAATTTTGCGAAGCCGACGCCACCTTTGAGACCGGGTAAGAGTTTCAAATAGTATGGCGGAACATATTTTGTGGGGGGAGATTTAATATATTGCTGTTAGAAATAGATTCGTGAATTTTTTCGATTAGGTTTTATTATACCGTTAGTTAGTTAGTTAGTATTGTTGACAGCGAATGATGAACTATAGTGAGTGAGTAAACTATGATTTGCTATGTTGGCTGAGCGGTAAATAAATGCTTGTAAGCAATAAGCTATTAAAGTTATGCTAATCAGGACTTATGATAGATGGTAATAGAAGTAACAGTAAATGGAATGATGGGAAGAGAGGAATTTTTCATGCAATTCAATGACGGAGCTATTAAAAATGATGGATAAGCTATATTTGAGTTTGTCAGTTTGTAGAAAGGTTTAGTATTTATAGGCTGTAGTAATGAATGTTTAATCGTTTGTTTTGTATTAGGTATTGTATTGAATGATCGACTGAACATCTCGGGCTTAGCTAAGGGAGGAGGCAAAGGATATGGGAGCGTGGAAGTTGTGACTTTAGATGATCCAAATGGGAACAAAGCTGTGGGACACCCTGCTGGGGAAATTGGAGAAGTTTTTGATGTGACTGTCACGGCTAATCATAATTTTGGAGGACCTGCTGTAACTGGCCAACCTTTTGTAATTCCAGGTATGTTTTCGAAATCTTAATTTTTGTGGCCAGAAATTTAGTTTATTCGAAAAAATACAAAGTATTTTTTACATATTCAACATTTGATATGTAGACAAAAACGAACAAGTGATCACACAGCCTACTGGAAACCAACAATTCGTCTCAATCGACGGGAAACGAACATATTTTAATTTGCATCCAAACACAGCTACTGGAATCAGTTCTGTACCAACTCAAGCTGTAGCTTTGCCTAAACCAGTGGCCAAAAACCCAACAATTGGGGTTGGCACTGTAGGAGAACCGATTCCTTTGATTCCCCGACCTGGAGGAAATAACTTATTTGCGAGCAATGATAACACTAACACTAAAAAGCCTCCGAATCGTGCTGTAGTATCTACTGCACTGTCTATCAAAGATGGCAATAGTGGATCGCCTAGTACGTCTGGGTCAGTTACTGTTGATCGTGGTACGTTATATTTATAGTTTATACATTTGTAATCACAATTTGTTTACAGCTAACTTTTTAATTTTGGTTTACTTTTGTAGGAGTCGATAAAAAGAACAACATTCCTTCGAATTTGGTAAGAAGGCCGTTGAGTAGAAGGCCTACTGTTCCTCCAGTACGAATTGATACGTGCATTGTAGGCGATGATACAACGTGCAATGCTGATCAATTCGAAGTTTGCCGCACGGAAAGTGGCGTCTCATCTTGTGTATGTAGGGCTGGATATGCACGTAGAAGGCATAGGGATGTTTGCAAAGGTTGGTTTAAAACTTACCTACTACTACAAACCTACAAATTGTGGAAAAATTATGAACTGTTTCTAAATTCTGTGTTTTTTGTAAACAGCTGTGGTAGCATTGGTGATGTCTATTCGACTAGACAAATTGGAGAACAAAAAATTGACATACAGTGCAGACTACTTTGATTCCGATTCAGAACTGTATAGGAGTATTGAATGGGAAACAATCCATGCTGTAAGTTTGTGAAATATACATTTTTTGATTATGCGAGCTGGATTTAGAAGTTAGATCTTTTTTATTATAGTTGGATTCCTGTATGAGTGAAACCACATTGAGCGGTGGCTATGTTGGCTCAAAACTGGACGCCATTGGATTCGATGGCCGTCATGCTGTAGTCAATGTTACAGTCTTGATACAAGAAAATGTTAAGCTACCACCTCCTAAAGTGAAGAGGGAGTTGCAAAAGCAGATGATACAAGTTCTCACTAAACATCGTAATAATTTTGGGAAATCTAAACTGTGGGTGGAAGGTCCTATTAGTGCTGTCGCTGCAATTACTGGTAAAAAACAAAAATATTTCATCATCTCGTCTCATTTTGTAAGTATTAAGGCTTTCTTATTGGAGACTTTTCTTGTTCTTTAGATGTTGACGAGTGCCAAAATAATGATTTGAATGATTGCGACGTAAATGCTGAATGTAGCAACACATTTGGTGCCTTTCAATGCACTTGCTTACCTGGTTATGGTGACGATTTTGAAGATGACATACGCAAAAGTGGACGTCGTTGCAATACGTGTAGCGGGAAAACACATTGTAATGGTCGTGGAGACTGTTTGATTCAAGATGGAGACAAAATATGCAGGTAAAGGGAGCTATCTTAATCTATTTAGTGCTAAAACTGTCGACAAGTCTACAATGTTTGGTAATCTTGTGTATTAGATGCGCCGGGAATTACTATGGGGCACATTGCGACATTGATGGTGAAGTTTTGGCCGTAGCCATTGGTGCATCAGTAGCCGCTGTTGTAATTATAGGGTTAACACTCATTTGTCTGTGCATGTGGAGGTAAGAAAACTATAAGACTAAGAAAGAAATCGTAAACAATGTAGTCGACTACTTATTTATCGTAAGTTTTTAATGCTTGTAATCTATTTTTTATTTTCAGCCGTCGATGGAAAAGAGAGGAACAGAAAGCAGCTCTTATGTCCCGAACACTATTTGGAGGCATGGCTTCACAGGCCATGAGTTACTTAAGCAGCAAAAACACAATGAGCAGTAGTAGCAATCCATACCAACAACATGTGACCATGGATGAAAGACTACGATGGGCGCAAGTGGCCGACCCCAATTTAAATACCAATATTTATGTGGTAATGTACTAACTAACTAAATCTCGATTCTGTAGGCTTGTTTGCAAGACTAGATTATAATCTGTGCATTTTTAACGCAGCAAAACGAGCCAATGAGTCTTCACGCTAGTCCTATGATGGAGACCCCACCTATGATGACCACTAGACGATCGGTTGAAAGCTTGGACGGTCTGGGGGATGAAATGTTTGATGATCGTCATGCAATGAAGAGACCTCACAGTCGAGCGTCGCAGGTATGATTGAACTCTTAATCCCACAAGGACAAAAAACAGAGGGAAATAATTATGCTGAGAATAATCTTCTTTGCTTTGTTGTTTTCAGATGCAAGACAGCATCTACTATGACTTACAAGCTGGTCAAAATGAGCTGTACTCTACGAGACCTATGGTCCCATTCCCAGCTCAGTTTTGCATGCCCATGTCACCTATGAGTCACTATGGCCATACCAATCGAGCATTTTATAGTTAGCTAATATGACAACCACTTGAAGCGCTTAATCTGTTCTTTTGTATAGTTAGTTAGTATGTACCTCAACTTTTGTATTCATTGTTGTTCATAGTCGACTTTTGTGTAAGAATTTTCATTTTTCCAGGTTGGTATGTACGTAGCCAAACTCTCATTGTTGCTTATGTACAGTTAGTTTCCCTATGTATATGTATTTATGTATATAAAATTTCAGCATGTAATTTATTTTTCTTGTTAAATGTGTTCGAGATTTGTTATTAGTGCACAATTATTGGACAACTAGATTTTAGATTGAAACACTGAAACAAAATGATGCAATATGTAGTCAATATTTAACTGTTATCAAGTGAAGATAAATTTGCTATGACTGAACTCATGATTTGGGAACTAACTAAGGATACGATTTTTAAAATAACTAACTTTGATTAATTTGATGACATTAGTAGTTGTATGGATGGTTTAGCTAGTTACTTAAGTTTGTAAACTACGCAAAAACTGTCTTAATGACTGTCTATAGTCCACCTTGTGCTCATGTGAGTGGAGAATGGATCGAGAAATGATGTTGACAAACCAACTGAATGCATGAATGGAGAGATACCGCTGTCTCAGAAGATACAAACGAACGACTGACTTGTGTTAAATGTATAAGATGAAGATGTAATTTGGGGTTCCATTTAATGCATCTTTGGGGTTAATCTATTTTAGTCTGGTGTGAAGATGAGTGTCTGTCCTGTCCAATTATTATAATAATTGTTATCGTTATAGTTAGTTAGTGTGAATAAAATGACAAGAAACGATTCATGATGACTTGGAAAGTGCGTATTTATAGTTTGATTCATTTCGTTCCTCCATTCGAAATGTAGTCATTTCCAGTCATGACTGTAATTGTAAACGATACTGACTATGCATCACGTTTTAGAGAAAAGTACTATTCACTTCTTGCTTGGATCTATAGCGTTTTTATTGACGAACTGAAGTAAGTAACGAAACGACAAAGCAAGTTCCGGTTCCCTGAACCCATTTTCTACCTTCGAATAAGAAATAATGTTGTCTTAATCTGGTCAAAGAACATATGTAATATCCTATCCACGGAGACAATTTGAATCGGAAACTGGGAATTAAACCCATATGAACGACCTCTTATCATACATCGGCGATTATTTATGAGATCATAATATTAAATTATTGCCAGTACAAGAAATTGATACAAGTCAGTAAGTTAGTTAGTAAGTAGCATGTGGCATCAGGAGGTTTTCACACTTTCGCCTAATGTCCATTCATTCGTTGAGGACACAAACTCATGTCATTCACATTAAAATTGGGAAGTGACCACAGTGACCAGTTCGAGTTGATAGAGTACAAAAATTGCTATACCTACTGTTAATACAAAAAGAGTTATCAACAGATTGCTAGTCTTCACTAACTTTAGTTCGCTAACATACTTGTGTGTTTGACAGGGAAAATGTAAGATTTGGTTTGACATTAAATAGCTTCTGGAATTTACGGTTGTGGGATGAGATACAAGTGTAGTACAGTAGTTGGTAGATAGAGAGATGTTTGAGAAACTAAGAAACGGCAATAGTTATATTTAACAACACAAAATAAACCATACAAGGCAGTGTATTTTACACAACTAAAGTTATTTGTGATTCCCTACTAGATTGCGATTAAAACAACGACTTTAGAGTAATCAGTCCTAATTTTAATTTTTCAATTGCGTAGAGACTAAACTAATTTGCATAATGCAACCATCAAAAACTTTATAAAATTACGATAACACAAGATGAACAAAAAATACTGGTGCATTCCTTTGCAGTATTTTATGCAGGCAGCTCAATGCTGATACCATGGAAAATTGACTATATAACACTGAAACTAATATACAGACTACAGAAACAGTAGCAGTAATATTATCATATTCTGCAGTTTTATAATCCTTACTCGGCACTGACTGACTGAGTAGAAGATATCGTACATAAAAACAAAATAATGCAATAAACACATATTGTATGTTATCTAGAAATTATGTGTAAAAATTGTTCCAAAATGAGATATAATTTACAACTTGGATTTGTCAGTTGAGAAAGAAGCGTTTTATAGCAAAATTGTTTTGAAATAATTCGCCAAAAAACTGCATTGAGATAAAGTCTTTTGTTGTTTGCTTTTGTACCAAGCGCAAGCGCAACTAGCTCATTATCTATGGGTGTGTGGAGTAAATAAACCTCAGCAAGAGGGTATTACGACGAAGCCGGGTTAGGAATTATTTATGTTAATATTACAAAAAACCAGTAATAATAATTAGGGGTTTTTATCGTTTTTCGGTAGTCTCATCAGCTAGTCTT
>Ga0210040_10004875_pt1 | contig 17283 bp, 12 predicted proteins | sample CryGeyCG12114_NA_FD_185462 | JGI IMG/M metagenome (GOLD analysis project Ga0210040, IMG submission 185462) | Groundwater microbial communities from aquifer - Crystal Geyser CG19_WC_8/21/14_NA (SPAdes) (version 2) | ecosystem: Environmental > Aquatic > Deep subsurface > Groundwater | place: USA... | reverse complement strand
TAATTCTGTTTTAATTCAGCTGCATAAGGGCATAGTTATCTTTGGTGTTAGCTATTTCAGGTTGATACAACTAATTCAAAGTTGCGCCAGAACTGCACTTATCATCCTTGCGTGTGGCAACAGGTTATAGCCCATCCTATGTACTGCATAAGCCGTAGCTTTTGCTCGGTGTTTACTTGTTCAGCCTGGCAAAATACCGCAAGCAGCTACCAAGCTGCGGCCACTCCCCTCCAACCCACCCTTTATGCTGCTCGACACGAGGTTGCCTATTACCTACATGGTTACGCGTATCCAATCGGATATTGCTCGGGTTCTGTTGATTTCAGTTGTTTTTCAGCTTCTGAAGATGTTTTTCGTCGCGGATTTGCCGCGCATTCCGCTTCAACTGCCTACCATTTTGGGCAGCTCTATTTCACTGCTGCTGGCGTTTAAAATCAGCCAGTCGTATGATCGGTGGTGGGAAGCCCGCAAAATTTGGGGCGCTATTGTCAACGATTCCCGCTCTCTGGTCGTGCAGGTGAAAGGCTTCGTGGAAGACGAGGTGCTGCGTCCCCACGACTCTGACTCGCCATTGCGCATCCTGACTTATCGCCAGATTGCGTGGTGCTACAGCCTGGGCCAGACGTTACGCGGCCACGACCCCATGGAAAACCTGCAAGGCTTCTTATCGGAGGCGGAGCTGCAGTACCTGCGCCAGCACAGCAACAAGCCGCTGGCGTTGCTGGACCTGCACACGCAGCAGGTGAAGGAGCTATATCAGCAGCGCGCTATCGACTCCATTCAGCAGGTGCAGCTGAGCAGTTCCATTGTGCGCCTCTTCGACTCGATGGGGGCCGCCGAACGAATCAAGAACACGGTGTTTCCGGTAAGCTACCGGCTTTTGGTCCATGGCTTCATCTACCTGTTTCTGATGACACTTTCGTTGGGACTCGTGGAAACCATCGGCTTATGGGAAATTCCGGTGCTGCTCACCATTTCCTCTACCTTCTTCCTGCTCGAGCGCACCGCCCGCTACCTGCAAGATCCGTTCAACAACAAGCCCACCGACACTCCCGTTACGGCTATTGCCCGCACCATTGAAATCAACCTCAAACAGCTGTTGCAGGAGAAAGACCTTCCTCAGCCCGTTGCACCCGAGGCCTTCTACCTAATGTAGAAGCGGCGCAGCTACCCAACCGCATTCTACAAGCAAAGCCCCCGTTTTCAGCTCTGGAAACGGGGGCTTTGCTTGTAGCACCATCAAACTGTGGTGCCTAGAGGTACCCAGTTTAATAAGAGTATTATAGCTGTTATATAGGCCTTACTAAGCTGCACAATGACCTGAAGACAGCCGTAAGCACTTGACGAAAGTCATGTAAATGCTCAACATTAAGCATGTTAACGGGGAAACCCAATGTGGTTCTTTGTTGCTGGCTGCTGGCTTACCTAACCTCCACCGAGCTTGGCATTGCGCTGCTTGCATTCAGTGGCTGATTCCGCTGCCCGCTGCGTCTTCTTCTACTACCGAAACTTTTATTTAAGCTGCTGCATGGAGTATCACTTAACCCCAGCGGCGCAAGTTGCTCAAAAGCTACACTCCTCCCCCGCCGGACTCGATGCAGCCACTGCTAAACAACGACTAACTGAATTTGGGCCCAATCAACTAGCTGATACCCAAACGAAAACCATCTGGCAGCTTCTGTTGCACCAATTATCCGACGTGATGATTCTGGTGTTGCTGGCTGCTGCCGGAGTATCGGTGCTGATTGGAGAGGCGAAGTCAGCCTACGTTATTTTGGCTATTGTGCTACTCAATGGCGTGATTGGCTTCGTGCAGGAATATCAGGCTAATAAGGCCATGGATGCCTTGCAAAAAATGGCCGCCTCGCACGCCCAGGCACGGCGCAACGGCCAGGTAGCAGCTGTGCTTACAGCCGAACTAGTGCCCGGCGACGTGGTACTACTGGAAGCTGGCAACGTCATTCCTGCCGATGTACGCTTTCTGGAAACTCACGCGCTGAAAGTCGATGAGTCGTCGCTGACCGGCGAATCAGCCAATGTGGAAAAGACGCCTGATGCCTTATCCCTGGGCGAATATTCCCTCGGCGACCGGCACAACCTGGGCTATAGAGGCACATTTGTGACCAATGGCCGCGCTACAGCATACGTGACCAGCACGGGTATGCATACCGAGCTGGGCAAGATTGCCACCCTCATTCAAACCGCGGAAATCGTGACGCCCCTGCAAAAGCGGCTGAGTACGCTAGCCAAGCGCTTATCGGGGGCAGCGCTGGTAGCCGGAGCCTTGTTTTTTGCACTGGGCTGGCTACGGGGTGAACCTTGGGAAAATCTGCTACTGGTGTCTATTTCGCTGGCAATTGCGGCACTGCCCGAAGCCCTGCCCGCCCTGGTTACCGTGTCGTTGGCACTGGGCGCGGGCCGCTTGATGAAGAGCCAGGCACTGATCCGTAAGCTGCCGGCTGTGGAAACGCTGGGTTCGGTTACCTACATCTGCACCGACAAAACGGGCACCCTCACCCTCAACCAAATGACGGTGCAGGAGTTGTACGAAGTGCCCGGCAACAGCTTTCCGGCACTAACAGGCCACAACGCCCTGCTAACCGCTATGGCCCTCAACACTGACGCTACCTACACTCCAGACACCCATTGGCTGGGCGACTCCACCGAAGTGGCGCTGGCACGCTACGCCGCAGAGCACCAGTATGAGCGCGCTGCCCTAGAAGCCGCGTTTCCGCGCTTAGCCGAACTGCCCTTCGACTCGGAGCGCCGTTGCATGAGTACGCTGCATCAAACCCACCAAGGTGTGCTGTGCATTACCAAAGGGGCCGTCGGGGGGCTGCTTGAACAGCTCACTGCCAACCAGCAGGCCGCTATTCCTGCCCTGCGCCAACGTGTGGATGCCATGGCCGCACAGGGCTACCGGGTGCTGGGCTATGCCGCCAAGTTGCTGCCCACTCTGCCCCCTGATGTGACACCAGCTTCGGTGGAAGCAGGCCTCACGTTTTTGGGCTTCGCCAGCCTCATCGATCCGCCCCGCGAGGAGGCCCGGCAGGCCGTAGCCGAATGCAAAGCAGCCGGCATCATTCCCGTCATGATTACCGGCGACCATAAGCTGACGGCCAAAGCCATTGCCGAAAAGCTGGGCATTATTTCCTCGGCTGCAGATTTGGTGCTGACTGGCTCGGAACTAGCGGCCTTGCCGGAGCCCGATTTTGCTGCCCTAGTGGAAAAAGTACGCGTATATGCCCGCGTTGACCCCGCGCAGAAGCTGCGTATCATCAGTGCCTTGCAGCAGCGCCACCAGTTTGTGGCCATGACCGGCGACGGTGTGAACGACGCCCCGGCTCTGAAAAATGCCGACATCGGTATTGCCATGGGCATCAACGGCACGGAGGTAGCCAAAGAAGCCGCCGCCATGATTCTGCTCGACGACAATTTTGCTACCATTGTGAAAGCCGTCAGGCATGGGCGCCGTATCTACGACAACATCCTCAAGTTTATTCGCTACCTGCTAGCAGGCAGCGTGGGAGAAATCGTGGCCTTGTTTTGCGCGCCGTTCCTAGGGCTGCCGGTGCCGCTACTGGCTATTCATATTCTGTGGATTAATCTCATTACCGACGGTCTGCCGGGCCTGGCCCTGGCTTACGAGCCCTCAGAAAAGCACAGCATGCAGCGTCCGCCCGTCAACCCGCGCCAAACTATTTTTGCAGATGGCCTGGGCTGGTTTATTCTTGGAATCGGGTTGCTGGTTGGGGGGCTCACCATTGCCATGCAAGTCTGGGCTATCCGGCAGGGCCTACCGCACTGGCAAACGCTAACCTTTACGGTGCTGTGCTTCAGCCAGCTAGGTTTGTCGCTGGCTATCCGTTCCCGCCGGGAATCTGTTTTCACCTTGGGCCTGCTCTCCAATAAGGCCATGCTGGGCGCAGTGCTTATTACTGTGAGCCTACACTTAATGATACTCTACGTGCCCTTCTTCAACAAGCTGTTCAGCACCCAGCCCCTGACTTTAACGGAGCTGGGCATTGCAGTGGCGGTAGCCAGCACAGTATTCTGGGTGGTGGAGTTGCAGAAACTACTTAGCCGGCGGCGGGAAAGACTTTTAGGGCGTAGGCTTGAAGCAGACACCACCCATATGGCAGACGTCCAGCCCATCCTTTCAACTGGAAACAACCAAGTGGCGAGCCAAAGGCAATAAATACTAGCGGCGCTTCAAAGCAACAGTTGCTCGCGTTCAGGTAAAAAAACAAAAGCCCCGCCTCCAGACTGGAGGCGGGGCTTTCTGTGGAGCTGCAGGGATTCGAACCCTGGTCCAGACAAGGAGGGCGTCGAGCTTTCTACGTGTGTATCTATGCTTGAATTTTCGAGACATTCCAGGCGCACATCAGGCCCTTGGTTTGTCCTTATCTGCTTGAGTTTCGCCTTGGGGTCGCAGCGCCCTCAAAACTATCCTAATACTTACGACGCCCCGAACTCACCCGTGAAAAGGAAGACGGATGCGGGACGATGACATTACTTAGTACCTAGACTAAGCAGCCATGGCGTAGCTATACTCGCCGGTTGTTGTTTGGACGACTTTTTAACGGGAGATTCATCCAACTCCCGACACGCTTACTCGCGACATGCACAAGCTGTCAATTCCGGTCAGCCCCAGTTGTAAAAGAACGAACCCGCCACGAATAGCGGGGCGTGAATGTACGCACATTAGCCAGAAAACGTTGCGAACCGGCAAAAATGTTCCCGCTCCTCTTCTTGTATTCGGTGAAGTGGCTGTTATCGTAGTTAACTTGCAGGAGCACGGGGCGGCCCGAGGTGCTGGAGGCTTGCAGGGCGGCAAACTTGTCGGGTTGCCACACAATTAAGCGCGGGTCGTTCATGCCGCCTATGCACAGCACGACGGGGTATTTGGTGCCGGGCTTCACATGCTGAAAGGCGTCCATTTCATACGCTCCATGCACTGCACCGAATCTTTGAAGGTGCCAACTAAGGGTGCATTCACGGGGCCGTTGGGCGAGTTTTCCATGCGCGGGGCATTTGGAGCAGCTCACGTTGCTAATGGCAGCGGCAAACAAATTGATCCGCTCGGTGATGGCGCGGGCGTTGCCATCTTTTTTCAGGTCCCTCTCCCTCTTGTAAATCAACGACAAAGGCACCCGCGTGCCGTCGTGGTCGGGCACTTCCAGCTCTTCCACTACTAGGTTGTCGGTGCCGAGGCAATAGGCCTGCATATCGAAGGCACTAACCGCCATGTTGCGGGTTTTGGGGGGTGTAGTCGTACACCATTTTGGGCTGGTTCCAGGTGGAAACGCAGGTGAATATTTCGTTGCTATGAGCAGGGTCGTAAGGCTCAATGCCGGCAGTGCCGGTGCTGGGCATTGGCACTGCCAGCCCACTGCCGGCTGCGGCGGTGCTGGTGCCGCACTTTTCGTTGATACCGTCGTTCACTACCAGAAACAGATAGTCTTTGGTGGCCAGCACCCCGGCCGACTTCACCCACCATACCGAGCAGGCTAGGCTGAGCGTACGCCTCATACCCGCAGGGCCCAATGAGCGCCTGTTGGTGCAGGAAGAACGAGCGGCGTTAACCACCGCCTCGTTGCGCTCCTGGGCCTCACGCGCCGAGAATTGCAGGTGCTACAGCAGCTGGCTGATGGCCTCCCGACAATGCCATCAGCCAGGCGTGTGGCAGCAGCCTGCGCACGGTCTAGAACTAGCTACAAATTATCTATTCCAAGTTCGGTGTACAAGTTCGGTGTAGACAATCGCACGGCCGCCGCCCGCTACGCACTAACCTAATAGCTTCACCTTTACAATCAACTATTTATACTGAAGTTCACGACTTCTACTTCAGGATATAGAAGCAGTTTTATTGCCTCAACTTATACTCTGAAGAACAGGCTGATAGCAAGGACGAGACGAACGTCTGCGCAGCTTCACTGAGCACTTCTTGCCGTGTGCTGGCTTCCAAAGCCCGGCTTTTCCGGGTATCTTTGTAGTCAGCACTTATGGAGAATTTCGTCGTTTCAGCCCGCAAATACCGCCCAGCCACCTTTCGCAGCGTGGTGGGGCAGCAGCACGTTACCACCACCCTGCAAAACGCCATTGCCAGCCAACATCTGGCGCAGGCGTTCCTGTTTTGTGGCCCCCGGGGCGTGGGCAAAACCACTTGCGCCCGGATTCTGGCCAAAACCATCAACTGCGAGTTCGTAGAGGAGCACGTACGCAAAAGCCGCCCGGTTTCCGAGCTGATCAAAACCCAGCCCGACATCGTTCCCGATGCGCTGCTCACGGCCCCAGACCCCGACAATACACCCTTCGAGCTGGAAGCCTGCGGCAAATGTTCGTCGTGCCGGGCGTTTCAGGAAAACGCCTCCTTCAACGTGCACGAGCTGGACGCCGCCTCCAACAACTCGGTGGAAGACATCCGCAGCCTAGTAGAGCAAGTGCGCTACGCCCCGCAACAGGGCCGCTTCAAGGTGTACATCATCGACGAAGTGCACATGCTTTCAAATGCGGCTTTCAACGCCTTTCTGAAGACGCTGGAAGAGCCGCCAAGCTACGCCATTTTCATTCTGGCTACCACCGAGCGGCACAAGATTATCCCCACCATCCTGTCGCGCTGCCAGATTTTCGACTTCAACCGGATTCGGGTGGACGATATTCGCGGGCATTTGCGCCACGTAGCCACCCAGGAAAAAATCAAGGCCGAAGACGACGCCCTGCACCTGCTGGCCCAGAAGGCCGACGGTGGCCTGCGCGATGCCCTGAGCATGTTCGACCAGATGGTAACCTTCTCGGGCCACGACCTGACCTACAAGGATGTGGTGCAGAACCTGCACATTCTGGACTACGAGTACTACTTCCGGCTGGTGGATGGCCTCCTGACCGAGAACCTGTCGGCCACCTTGCTCTTGCTGGAAGAGGTGATGCAGAACGGCTTCGACCTGCACAACTTCGTGGTAGGTGCCGCCGAGCACCTGCGCGGCTTGCTGGTGTGCAAAGACCCCGTAACGGTACAGCTGCTGGAAGTATCCGACAACATCCGGAGCCGCTATGTGCAGCAGGCCCAGGATGCGTCATTGTCGTTTCTGTTGTCGGCCTTGAACTTGGTGAGCCTGTGTGACCGGGAGTTCAAACAGGCTAAAAACCAGCGTCTGCACGTCGAGCTGACGCTCATGAAGCTGGCCTACCTCAACGGCGCCGTGCAGTTCGCCCGCGACCTGAGTGCCGGCCCGGCCACCAACGGCAGCGCTTCGCCCGACAACGGCGAGGCGAAAAAAAAAAGTAGCGTAACCCCGCCACCCTCCCCTGCTCTGGCTTCCACCAGTGGCCAGCTCGTAGCCAACGGCACCGCCGAAACAGCCGCTCCGTACGGCAGCGCGGGCAGCAACGGTGTAGCGCGCACAGCCCCAGCAGCCAACAATCAACCAATAACAACCAACAACAACCGACTCGCCCACGCTCCAGCCGACCCCGAGCCGATTGTACCGGTAGACAGCGGCGTAGAGGAGCTGCACGACACGCCCAGCATCGAGGACGAGGCGGCCACGGAAGTGCCCACTACCACCCAGCTGCGCGACACTGTGCCGCATGTTGAAATTGGCAAGCCCAGCATTGCCGGCCATGAGCCCGGCCAGATGCCCGTTACGGCCGCGCCGCTGCCGCCCCGCCCCGGTATGCCGCCCATGGGCAAGCCGCTGGGCCTCGGTACCAAGCTTCCCGGCTTGGGCCAGATGAACGCCATGAAGGCGCAGCTAGCCGAACAGGCCGCCGCCAGCAAAGTGGTAGTGGATACCGAGCCCAGCGGCCCCGTTACAGGGTTACCAACTGTTGACGATGCCACCCTCCAGCGCGTATGGAAAGAACTGACCGAGGAGCGCAAGGCCATCAGCATGATGCACTACAGTCTGCTCAACCGACCCGTTATGGCCAATGAGCAGCACGTCATTCAGCTCCGCGTGGATAACCCGGTGCAGGAAGACCAGTTCAACGAGTTCCGGTCCGAATTTCTGGGCGAACTGCGCCGTCGCACCGGCTACCCGCGCCTCAATGTGCAAACCGAAGTGGTAGAGCAGCAGGATACCGGCCGCAAGCTCTACACCGCCACCGACAAGCTGGAGTACCTGATGGAGAAGTTCCCGATGCTGGCCGAGATGAAGCAGCGCCTGGGCTTGGATGCCGACTAGCAACACCACGTTGCGCCCTATATAACCTTGCCAACTGCCGGCCATGCGGAACCTACTTCCGCATGGCCGGTTTCTTTTTTCAGAGAGGCAAACGTTTGCGCCACATCTACCTAGCCATCTCTCCAATCAATTGCAATATCGGTTTTACATACATAAAATTTCGCACTTAGCGCCCGTAGTGAGGGGTTTAGGGCTTAGCGGAGCTTTTTATTCCCAGGGGGGCCGCCTATCTTTGACTCCTTAATCCTGTTCCGCACTGCTTACCGCCGCACCAGCCAACCTGTGAAAAAAAACGTTCTGCTTCTTATTCCAGCGCTGGCAACTCTCGGCCTTACGCAATGCCAAACCAGCAAGCCTAACGCATCGGCCGCTACCACGGCCCCCACTGCTAGTCCGGTTTCAACGCAGAAAGACTACAAATACCAAACCGTAGAAGGCGACCCGCTCAAAGCGCGCATCTACACCCTGGACAACGGCCTGACCGTCTACCTCTCCGACTACGACGACGCCCCCCGCATCCAGACCTACCTGGCCGTGCGCGCTGGCTCTAAAAACGACCCGGCCACGGCCACCGGCCTGGCGCACTACCTGGAGCACATGGTATTCAAGGGCACTTCCAAGCTCGGCACCCAAAACTGGGCCACTGAGAAAACCGAGCTGGCCAAGATTGAGGCGCTCTACGAAGTGTACCGCAGCCAGCGCAACGACCCTGCCGCCCGCAAGCGTACCTACCACCAGATCGACTCTATTTCCAGCGTGGCGGCCAAGTACGCCGTAGCCAACGAGTACGACAAGGTGATGGGCGCCATTGGCGCGAAAGGCTCCAACGCCTACACCTCCGTCGAGCAGACGGTGTACCAAGAGGACATTCCCAGCAACCAGATTGAAAAGTGGGCCGCCATCCAGAGCGAGCGGCTAGGTGAGATGGTACCGCGCCTGTTCCACACGGAACTAGAGGCCGTGTATGAAGAGAAGAACCGTGGCCTCGACAACGACTTCAGCAAGGAGTTTGAGGCGCTGAATGGCAGCCTGTTCCAGAAGCACCCTTACGGTACGCAAACTACCATCGGCACCATCGAACACCTGCAAAACCCGTCCATCACGGAGATTAAGCGGTATTTCGAGAAGTACTACGTGCCCAACAACGTAGCGCTGTGCCTCAGCGGCGACCTGGACTACGACCAGACCATCCGCATCATCGACCAGTATTTTGGCAAGCTGCAAAGCAAGCCGGTGCCAGCGTTTGAGGTAGCGCAGGAAGCACCCATTACGGCGCCCATCGTGAAGGAAATAGTTGGTCCTGATGCTGAAAACGTGATGCTCGGCTTCCGCTTTCCCGGCTCTACCTCCCGCGAGGCGCTGGTGCTGCGCATGATGGACAAGATTCTGACCAACGGGCAGGCCGGCCTGATTGACCTCAACCTCAACCAGCAGCAGAAGGTATTACAGGCGGCTTCGTTCACGATGCTCAACAACGACTACAGCGCCCACGTGCTGTACGCCACCCCGCGCCAGGGCCAGAAGCTGGAAGAGGTGCGCGGTTTGTTGCTGGCCCAGCTCGACAAGGTGAAGAAGGGCGACTTCCCGGAGTGGCTGATTCCGGCTATCATCAACAACGAGAAGCTCCAGCGCACCAAGAGCTACGAAAGCAACGAGGCCCGCGCCGGCGCCTTCGTTGATGCCTTTGTGGCGCGGCAAAACTGGCCGGACTACCTCAAGCAAATCAACGACTTCGGTACCATCACCAAGGAAGAGGTGATGCGCGTGGCCAACCAGTACTACGGCCCCGGCTACGCCGTCATCAACAAGCGCACCGGCAAAGACCCCAACGCCGTGAAGGTGGTGAAACCCGCCATTACGCCCGTGCCCGTGAACCGCGAAGTGGCTTCCGACTTCTACAAGCAGGTAACCGGCCTTAGCGCCCCCGACTTGCAGCCGGTGTTTCTGGATTACAAGAAGGACATCCAGGAAACCAAGTTGGCCTCAGGCATTCCGGTGTTTTATACCCGCAATACCGAAAACAACCTCTTTAACCTGTACTACCTGCTCGACCTGGGCACCAACAACGACCCCAAGCTGGGCCTCGCCGCCGACTACCTCCAATACCTCGGCACCGACAAGTACACCGCCGAGCAGTTGCAGCAGGAATTCTACAAGCTAGGCTGCTCGTTTGCAGTAAGCAGCGGCGCCGACCGGATTTTCGTGAGCCTCAGCGGCCTCGACAGCAACATGGAGCCGGCGTTGCAACTGTTTGAAAGCCTGCTGAACGCGCCCAAGCCCGATGCCGCCGCCCTCAAGAACATGGTGGCCGGCGTACTGAAGTCGCGCCAAGATGCCAAGCTCAACAAGCAGGTGATTCTGAGCCAGGCCATGGTGAACTTTGCCAAGTACGGCCCCAAGAATCCCTTTACCACCCAGCTCAGCGAGAAAGAGCTAAAGGCCCTGAAACCCGAGCAGCTCACAGCCCTCATTAAGAGCATCCCCACCTACCAGCACCGCGTGCTGTATTACGGTCCGCGGGAAATAGATGCTGATTTCACTCATGCTATTGATAGTTCTACTCCTGCTCATTCAGCAAGATTGACTTATGTGCTGAATCAATATCACCGCGTACCCGCCAAGCTCACGCCGGTACCGGGCAATAAGGATTTCGCGGAGCAACCCATGAACTCGCGTAAGGTCTATTGGGTGGACTACAACATGGTGCAGGCCGAAATCCTGTTTTTAAGCAAAGGTCCCGTCTACGACAAGGCTATTGTGCCAACTACCAGCCTCTACAACGAGTATTTCGGCGGCAGTATGGGTAGCATCGTGTTTCAGGAGCTGCGTGAGTCGAAGGCGCTGGCCTACTCGGCGTCCTCGCGTTTCGCCAATGCCGACAAAACGGGCCGCAGCAGCTACAACCTGAGCTACATCGGCACGCAGAGCGACAAGCTGCCCGAGGCTATGGCCGGCATGAACACCCTGCTCAATGACATGCCGGTGGCCGAAGCTAACCTGCAAATCGCCAAAAACGCCATCCGCAACAGCATTGCCACAGAGCGCATCACCAAGTCGGATATCCTGTTCAGCTACGAGCGGGCCAAGCGCCTGGGCCTCGACTACGACCTGCGACGCGACGTGTATGAGCAGACGCCCAACATGAGCTTCGCCGACCTACAAAAATTCCAGCAGGCCCGCGTGAAAGGTCAGAACCAGACCATCTTGGTTATTGGCTCGAAAGACCGCCTCAATTTCAAGGAGCTAGCCAAATACGGCCAGCTCCAGCAACTCACGCTGAAAGAGATTTTCGGCTATTGATACCTCACCCCCTAGCCCCCTCTCTCTTTTATTCCGCGCATCAAGCGGCGAAGGGCCAGGGGGTGAGGTCCCCGCCAACATAACTCAACTACTCAAAACACCAATAACCGTCAATTAACAACTGACAATTTTTCCAATGGCAGAAAAAATCACCATCAAAAACGGCAAGCTGAATGTTCCTGACCAACCCATTATTCCTTTCATTGAGGGTGATGGCACGGGTCCGGACATCTGGGCGGCCTCTGTACGAGTGTTTGACGCAGCCGTACAAAAAGCTTACGGTGGTTCGCGGAAGCTGGTGTGGAAAGAAGTATTAGCCGGCGAAAAGTCTTTCAAGCAAACAAACAACTGGCTGCCCAACGAAACGCTGGACGCCTTCCGTGAATATTTGGTGGGCATCAAAGGCCCCCTGACTACGCCCGTTGGTGGCGGTATCCGCTCCCTGAACGTGGCCCTGCGCCAGGAGCTGGACCTATATGCCTGCGTACGCCCCGTGCGGTGGTTTGAAGGCGTGCCTTCGCCCGTAAAACACCCCGAGCTAACCGACATGGTGATCTTCCGGGAAAATACCGAAGACATCTACGCTGGAATTGAATACATGAACGGCACGCCGCAGGCTCAGAAGATGCTGGAATTCCTGCAAGACGAGATGGGCGTGAAGAAAATCCGCTTCCCCGATTCGTCGTCGTTTGGCATCAAGCCGGTTTCCAAGGAAGGCACTGAGCGGTTGGTGCGCGCGGCCATCCTGTACGCCATTGAGCATAAGAAGCCTTCGGTGACGATTGTGCACAAGGGCAACATCATGAAGTTCACGGAAGGCGCCTTCAAAACCTGGGGCTACGAGCTAGCCGAAAAGGAATTCGGCGACAAAGTGTACACCTGGAGCCAGTACGACCGGGTGTTGGCCAAGCAGGGCCAGGAAGTAGCCGACGCCCAGCAGAAAGCAGCCCTCGACGGTGGCAAGATTCTCATTAAGGACAGCATTGCCGATGCCTTCCTTCAGCAGATTCTGCTCCGCCCCGCCGAATACTCAGTGGTAGCCACCCTAAACCTGAACGGCGACTATATCTCCGACGCACTAGCCGCCATTGTGGGCGGTATCGGCATTGCGCCAGGCGCCAACATCAACTACCTCACCGGCCACGCCATCTTCGAGGCCACCCACGGCACCGCACCTAAATACGCTGGCCAGGACAAGGTAAACCCCGGCTCGGTTATCCTCTCGGGCGCCATGATGCTGGAGCACCTGGGCTGGCAGGAAGCCGCCGACCTCATCTACAAAGGCCTCGAAGCTGCCATTGCCTCCAAGCGCGTCACCTACGACTTCGAGCGCCTCATGGAAGGTGCCACCCTGCTGAAATGCAGCGAGTTCGGCGACGAAATCATCAACCAGATGTAGTAACTTGGCAGTAGCCACTTAAACAACAAAACCCCGCGTTGGCTGTAAAGCTAGCGTGGGGTTTTATTTTCATTTTATTATGAAACAACCTATAGCTTTTGCTGATGAATTTGGAAACACATCATTCGATTTCACTAAACAAGGCACACACTTTATAGTCGCAAGTATTATTGCTGATAAGCATGATTTGGCTTTACTGGAAGTGCAAGCAGAGAAAATCAGAAAAACATTTTTCCAAACAGGAGAGATAAAATCTAATAAGGTAGCGACCAATTACAAGCGCCGCCTTCTTGTGTTAGAGGAAATAGCTAAGATGAATATTCAAATATTTGCTGTAGCTGTTGACAAGAGAACTTTATATAGTGAAGGCTTTAGACACAAGGCTTCTTTTCATAAATTTATTAACGGATTAGTTTACAAAGAACTATATCGCACACTACCGAATTTAACATTGATAGTGGATGAGCATGGGTCAAACGATTATATGAGAGGATTCAAAGAATATGTAAAGAAGAACCACATAAGAGATTTGTTTTATGGATCATACTTTGACTTAGAAAATAGTGAAAGGAATATTCTAATCCAAATTGCTGACTTTATTGCAGGAACTATAGGACACCGTTATGATGAGATGAAGAAAGAAGATTACTTAAAGAAAGGGTTTGACCCTATCGACTTTCTCAAGCCTATTAGCCACCAGATATCAAGCATTAATGAGTTTCCCCCTAATTATAAGGAAATAAAATATTTTCCTATCGAGGACGAAAAGCGCGAATTCGATGAAAGCATAGCCAAACTGAGTTTAAGAGTAGCCATCGACTTTCTCGACACTAAAAAGATTGTCAACTCGGGAGACTTAGAACAAATCTCTTTTGTAAAGCTTCTGCTGTTCTACCAACGTTCTTATCAAAAACAGGGCTTCGTTCCTACAAAAGAACTTATTAGTCATCTTAACGCTGGCAGAGAGAACAAGATATCAGAACTTTATTTTAGAACATCTGTGATTGGCAAACTACGAGACGCAGGCGTTTTGGTAGCGAGTAGCAGCAGTGGGGATAAAGGATATAAACTTCCAACAAGTGTCTCGGATATTTATCAATCACAGCAATAGCATCATAGTTCCAATGATAAAGCGAGTGAAAAAATGCAGAGATTTAATTAAGTTGTCAACCAATAACACTTTAGATATTTTAGACAAGTCAGAATATTCGGATCTTCAGCATATTATTGACAAAATTTAAAGTTAAATCACCTCTACTAGTCGCTACTAAATTATTATGTCCTTCATCTGGCGCGAGTTTAGCGGAGCGTAACTCGTGACTAACCCTGACGTGGAGGCTGTGCCTCCACTGCCGCAACGCGGCAAGTCGTTCTCGTGCCATGCGCCCGGTATTGTTCTGACGGATGAGGCGCAGCCTCATGGCATGGCTGGGCACGAGTTACGCTCCGCTAAACTCGCGCCAGTGGTATGTTCATAAACAGGTAGTGCTGGGGTGCAGCTCTGAAAGTATTGGTTAAGTTGTTTTACTTTTTTAGTTCCAAAAGCTTGCCTTTTAAATTTACAGGAGTACCTTTGTCATTCCTCAACGCAAACGGCGCGGGAAATATCTTGTAGAATGATGAAACTGGCAGACATACCCTCCTCTCTCGGGGGTGGTGATTCGGGAAAAACTGGTCCGGCGGCCGGCTAACCACACCGTGGAGGTTCGAATCCTTCTTCTACAGCTTACCCAAAAGACCGATTGAAACACAGAGCCTCTACAAAGAGCTTCCTGTTTCAATCGGTCTTTTGTCGTTTATGGCTGTTGGCTGTTCTGAATCAGCTCACCACAAGCACGCACTTCGATAGAGCATAAAAAATACCAGGAGGTCTTTCTATACCATAGACCTCCTAGTGTTTTTATGCTCTAGATGATTTGAGAAACGACGGACGGCTCTGCTTAGGTGTTCAGGATTTCGCCGCCGTTGGGGTGCAGCGCTTGGCCGGTGATGTACGTAGAATCGTCGGAGGCCAAGAACACGTAGCAGGTACCTACTTCGGAAGGCTGGCCGGGGCGCTTCATGGTAGTGTCTTTGCCGAAGGAAGCAACTTTGTCGGGCGGGAAGCTGGCCGGAATCAGGGGCGTCCAGATGGGGCCGGGCGCTACGGCGTTAACCCGGATTTTCTTCTCGGCCAGCTGCTGCGCCATAGAGCGGGTGAAGGCGGTAATAGCGCCTTTGGTGGACGTATAATCCACGAGTTGCTGGTTGCCACGGTAGGCGTTGATGGAGGAAGTGTTGATGATACAGTCTCCTTCTTTCAGGTGTGCCAGCGCGGCCCGAGTTACGCGCACAAATGAAAAGAAATTCACCTGAAAGGTGTCTTCAAACTGCTGATCAGATACCTCGGTTAAGTCTGTACTCACGAACTGCTCGGCGGCATTATTAACGAGGATATTGAGCCCACCCAACTCCTGCACCACCTGATCGACAATGGACTGGCAGAACTGTGGGTCGCGCAGGTCCCCGGGCAGCGTGAGGCAGCGCTGGCCCTCTTGCTCTACCAATTGGCGGGTTTCGTAGGCATCCTGCTCTTCAGTGGGAAGGTAAGTGAAGGCTACGTCGGCACCTTCGCGGGCGAAATGCACGGCCACGGAGCGCCCGATACCGGAGTCGCCGCCGGTAATAAGGGCGATTTTGCCCTGGAGCTTGTCGCTACCTTTGTAGCCAGACCGGATGTATTCGGGCCGGGGCATCATCTCCTGCTCGATACCGGGTTGCTGGCCTTGGGCCTGGGGCGGCAGTGTGGTTGGTTTGGTTTCCATAGCGTTGAAAATGGTGTTAGACAATTGCCTTAAACAACGATTTGCGCGCACTGGGGTTATAGCCGAGCTATTAGATACAAGGGGCGAGCTAAGGCCAGTCAATGTGCTATCCTACTGTCCTACAGCTTATTCCGATTCACCAGCGCTCCTCCTCAGCACCGACCGAGAGTTAAGTATTCCCGCCTTGTTTTATACTTTTCAAAGACTACCAGAGTAGCATGAGCACACAGATGAAGTAAGGGGTACACTCTCCTTTCTTGCAAATATCCTAAGTTTGCGGGCCGTATTGTATGAAGATGCCGTATAAGTGCTTCATGAAGTCTTGATGAAGGCCAAGTGAGCAACTGCTAGGTGTTAGATGAAATACTGGATTTTTGCTCTTTCAATTCTTAAGGCCTTGTATGCCTGATTTGTCGCTACATTTCTTTCTCTATGCGTTTTTATGTGTTTTTGCTGCTACTTGCCAGCCTATTGTGGGGTAGTGTAGGAGACGTTCATGCCCAGCGCCGACTCTCTTACCGTAAGTGGCAGCTAGTCTTTTCTGATGATTTCGATACGTACCGCAACGTGGCGGATATGGCAGCTCGGGGCCCATGGGAGTTTACGCCTGGGGAGTACCGCACGCTCATCAACAACCAGTACGAGGATAGCTATTACGATTCGGCGGCTTTACAGCTTGCCAACGGCAGTTTGCACATGGTCGCACAGCCCCTACCAGAGCCTATTGTCTATAAATACCACTACCAAGGACGTGACTCTTCCAAAGTATTGCACTATCTGGGAGGCTGGCTTACATTGAAAGAAGACTTTGCTACTAACGCTCTACTTGGCGATACTTCTCGTTGGACCGGCAATAAGGGCTTCCAATATGGCTTGTTTGAGATTCGCTGCAAACTAAGCCCAGGCACCGGCCTCGGACCAGCCTTCTGGCTCTACAGCGGCCCCACAGAAATTGACGTACTAGAAGCTGAGCATCCACGCAAAGCGTCTAACAACGTCCACTACGTTCCGAAAGATCCAACTCAGAACAAGGCGCTACAACAGATTTACGACTACAAAGAGCCGGTAGATTTAGCCCAAGATTTCCACACGTATAGCGCTGTCTGGACGGCCACGGAGGTATCGTTCTACCTCGACCGCCAACTGCTCCGGACCGTTACCACCGACCAGGTACCAACTGTAGCTGCTCCCGCCATTCTAATTGCAAATATGGGAGTTTCATCATATGCCGACACCAATACCTGGCCGGGGGAACTAGGTCAGAAAAAGGCTCCATTCGTTATCGACTACATCAAGGTATATAAGTCGCGTGAAGCCTTGGGTAATCGTCTGCGTGAAGTGAAGGCAGCGGTGAAGGCAGCTGAAAAAAGCAAGAAATAGCAAGCATCTATTGCGTTTATTGCGGGTGCCTTACTATTCGCGCCGTTACCAGCAGTTGCCCAACGTGGCGAGTGGTATGCTCGGCGGCATGGACCAGCAACCCTACCACGGTGCTTGGCAAGCCCGCACGGCCTACAGGCCGGAATTCCGCTAAAGTGTTTTCGGGTACGGTTGGCAGGTACGTCAGCAGCTGGTCGACGGCCGCGTGAAAGTG